>PDWJ01005670.1_pt1 | contig 19398 bp, 17 predicted proteins | sample 1430881 | NCBI WGS metagenome assembly PDWJ01 (sample SAMN01162460, study PRJNA174530) | Oral metagenome, whole genome shotgun sequencing project. | biome: Marine environment; feature: Marine mammal; material: Swab sample of the gingival sulcus; isolation source: swab sample of gingival sulcus...
AGGAGTCAATAATGAGTTTGTCCGAGATGGGTTTTAGTGCAATTTTTTTGTTTATACCGTTGCTCTTGCTGTGTTATTTACAACCTTTTTGGTTTAGGCAGTTAAGGGATTGCTTTAGAAATCAAAAAGAAAATCGCTTACGCTGGCTTTTATTCATTGGCCTGTTAAACGTTATTGGGGCATTTTACTACTGGCGTTTAACCCCGCATGTACCTAAAGACCCCGATGCCTTTGATAAAATGCTGGATGACTGGCTGGCAGAAAAAGGGCTGTCTTTGGAAAGAGGCAAAAAAAGGCTGCAACAAGGGGAGTTTTTTGCCGCCAAACTGACGGCAGTGTGGTTGTTGGTGATGGTACTGCAAAATTTTGCCAAAAGAGGGGCTTTTGATCAGCTTATTGTCCCGGGACTGGCTAAATATCTGATGTTGTTGGGTGTTTTGCTTGTCGCTTATATGGTGATTAAAAAAATTATTCGCTTATGGAAAGACGAATCCTATATCGCCGGATGGTTGATTATCCCGATACTGCAAGCCAAATCCGGCAACAGAAGGGGAAAAATGTTTTTGGGTGCGATAAAACAATACGATTCAAAACGCATCCCCGTCTCTCAACTTTTTCAAGCGGATTTTTTTCTGTTTTGTACGTGGTTGTTTCTGGCCGCGACATATCTTGTGATAACAGGCAACCTGCTGGAAGAGGACGAATCAACGCAAATAATTTGGTTGTCGTATATTTTTCCGCCTACTTTTGCCTTGTTAATGGGCTTTGTTAGTCTGCGTTCAAACACCGTTGTGGTTTTTTATAACCGCCCCGAATTTGTCTTTTTTGTGATGAAACACTATAAGGCTTTAAGTATTATCAGCTATTGCGTTTCTCTTTTGATTGTCTTGGGGTTTGTTTCACTGCTGGCAAATGTGATTCTTTATTTGTAGTGCTATTCAAATAGTAACCCCTAAATGCACAACGGTTAATTACGCTATTTCCCTACACAAAAGCTGCTAAAAATTGCCCCTAATAAATCATCGCTATGGTAGGCACCGGTAATTTCCGACAGATTATGCTGGGCTAAACGCAACTCTTCGGCGACCAATTCTGCCGTGGCTAAGTCTTGTATAAACCGGTAAGCTGTCTCTATATGCGTTTGAGTTTGCAGCAGGGCTTGAATATGCCGCTCACGGGCTGAGAATATACCCTCTTCATCATGCTTATCGGTTATTTTTTCGGCAATAGCTGCGATTAGCTTATCAATCCCCTGCCCCGTTTTGGCACTGATAACTATCGCCTGCGATAATTGGCTGGCGGGACGGGTAAATAAATCCGCTTTATTATGCACTTCAATAAAATCCACTTGTGACAGGCTGTCAGGACGCGTATCAGCTAATCTGTTGCCGTCACGCAGCCACAGGGCTACATCGGCTTTGGCAAGTGCTGTTTTTGCCCGTTCAATACCCTCACGTTCAACGATATTATCGGTTTCCCGCAAGCCGGCCGTATCCGTGAGTTCTACCGGTATACCATGAATCGTTAAGGTTTCTTGCAGCGTATCGCGTGTGGTACCGGCTTGTTCGGTAACAATGGCACGGTCATGCCCTAATAAGCGGTTCATCAGTGACGATTTACCAACATTGGGCTCGCCTACCAACACCATCCGCACGCCTTCATTGAGCAGTTTGCCGTACCGGGCTTTTTTCAGTGTTTGATTAACTTGCTTGAGTAACTCGGCAAGCTGCTCTTTAACTTTGCCGTCAGAAAGAAAATCAATGTCTTCTTCAGAAAAATCCAGGGCGGCTTCAACATAAACCCGCAATTCAATCACTGCTGCTTGCAAATCCTCAATCAAGGCGGAAAATTGTCCGCTTAAGGCGCGCAGGGCAGCCGTTGATGCTGATTGTGAGCGTGATGCGATTAAATCGGCAACGGCTTCTGCCTGTAGCAAATCCAGTTTGTCGTTTAAAAATGCCCGCTCGGTAAACTCACCCGGCCGCGCCGGCCGCGCACCGTAACTTAAAATCGTCTGTAAGACATTGTGCAACACATAAACACCACCATGTCCCTGAAACTCGATAACTTCCTCACCGGTATAAGAATGCGGAGCGTTAAAATAAATAACCACACCCTGATCAATCACATTACCCGATTTATCCTGAAAACGGGCATAATGCGCATAACGTGGTGTCAGTTTTTTAGCGGTAATCTGTTCGGCAATGGTTAAGGCTTGGCTGCCGCTCACACGAATAACCCCCACCCCGCCCATTCCGGCAGGGGTGGCGATGGCGGCAATGGTATCCGTATTCACGTTAGGTTATTGCTTGATTATTTAGTTGGATGATAATGCTTATCCTCGGCGTGTGATAATGGATGTGCCAGACCACCGTAGCGCTTGGTAATCACATACTGCTGAATAATCGAGAACAAGTTGGATACCGCCCAGTAAAGCACCAAGCCTGAAGGGAAAAACAAGAATAAGAAACCGAAAATTAACGGTAAGAACATCATGACACGACGTTGAATCGGATCGGATGGCGGTGGATTAAGGCGCTGCTGTATAAACATCAAGCCCATATTAATAACCGGCAAGACATAGAAAGGGTCTTTTAACGATAAGTCCTTAATCCAGAAAATCCACGGCGCCTGACGAAGTTCTACCGACTCCATCAACATATAATAGAACGCCAGGAAAATCGGAATTTGTACTAAAATCGGCAAACAACCCGATGCCGGATTAATGCCCTCTTTTTTATACAATTCCATCATTTTTTTACCCTGCAACTGACGGTCTTCACCGTAATTCTCGCGGATACGCTCCATTTCCGGCTGGAATTTGCGCATTTTTGCCATCGACTTAAAGCTCTTAGCCGCCAGGGGGAATAATATTGTTTTAATGACTAAAGTTACAATAACAATTGCCCAACCCCAGTTTTTAACTACCGAATGCACCCAATCAAGCACATTAAACAGGAATTCAGAGATAAAAAATAAAGGACCGTAATCTGTTGCCTTATCAAGATTCGGAGCAACTCTGGCCAAATCATCTTTAATTTTAGGCCCGACAAAACCGGTGATTTTAAAGGTGGTGGTGCCACCGGCAGCGACTTGTTGAGTCTGGCTAAACAAGCCGATGGTATAACGGCGATCTTTTTGAGCATAGCGTGAGTAAAATGTGTCTTTATGCGTTTGCGATGGAATCACCGCTCCCATAAAATAGTGCTGCATCATACCAACCCAACCGCCGGTGATGTCTTTTAACTCTATGTTTTTCTCATTCATATCTGAAAAAGACACCTTGTTATACTTATTTTCAGGCGTTGAATAAACGGCACCGGTAAAAGTATTAAAAGTAGTCAAACCACGAGCAATAACCACCTCGTCACGCTTTAATTGACTGTATTGGTAACCGTTCCATGGTTTATCGCTGTGGTTATCGACTTGTTGAGTAATCTCAAAATCATAACGGCCTTTAAAAAAGGTAAAGGTCTTGGTCACCGTCACACCGTCTGCCTGCCATGTCAGGGGAACGGAAACACTGTCACCGCTGAGTTCAAAGCGATCTTTAGCTGCGCTAAATGAAGCCTTATGTGTCGCATTTGCCGCCTGATTAGAAGTTACACCGGTTTCAAAATGGAATAATTTACCCGGGGTGGAATTAAGCAGTTTGATTGGCGTTTTATCACTGACTGACTGCGGATATGTGAGCAGCTGACTGTCAACAATTGTCCCGCCCAGCGTATCAATGGCAAGTTCCAACACATCGGTTTTTACATGAATCAGTTTACCCGAATGTACCGGTTGAGGAACCATTCCCGGAATAGCCGCATTGCCAGGCGTCACTGCCGCCGGATTATTCGCTGCCGGTATCTCGCCATTGCCGTTAGCAGTTGCATTGCCGTTATTCGTTGCATTAGATTGCGTTGGCGTTGCTGTCGGCGCAACCGGCTGGGGTGTATTGGCGGCATCCCATTTAAACCATAAAATAATAATAATGGCAAATAGTAATGCCCATAGCGTTGGTCGAAGGTTATTATTCATGCGTTTTTCTCAATAAGTAATTATAAGTAATTAATAGATAGCTCTATAGAATGATGTTATATATATCTTGCCCACAAATAAATATTATTTATTTTTTGCGTGAGCACAATTGTGTTTATTTTGTGCTGTTTCAGGTACGGGGTCATAGCCCCCTTGGCATAGCGGCTGGCAACGCAGAAGGCGTCTAATCGTCAGCCAACTGCCTTTTAGCGCACCATGTCTTTCAATGGCTTCAATAGCGTAAGTCGAACAGGTTGGCTGAAAGATACCTCACGCATCAGGCGTTTAATACGATTACGCCGTACCGCCAATTTACTGACTTTTTTTGACACCACCACCCCTAAGCGCGCCAATGGCAAATTGTCCGACATTGTATCACCTGTAGCCTTGTTGGCAAACCTGCAAAAGCGCGAAAAGGCCAATACTACAAAGTATTGACCTTTGACTCGCACCTGATTGTCCTGATAAACCGAGTGAAATGCTGATGGTTTGCGTAAGCGACGATGTTTTGCAAACCTGCAGTCACTCATAAAGACAAACGACCAATCATTATCAGCTTAGGCTGATAATCTGCGACGTCCTTTGGCACGACGTGCATTAATAATGGCACGTCCGCCTTTTGTGGCCATACGGGCACGAAAACCGTGTGAACGTTTACGCTTGATTTTACTGGGCTGATAGGTACGTTTTTGTTTCATAACTTGTGTTCCTGTTTAAATAAACATTAGAAAAATAATCGGTGAAATATACGCGTTGCGGGTGTTTTTGTCAAGCAAGTTAACAACTCAATATCAAGTCAACGTCAATTGGCCTGTGTAGCAGCTGCCCTAATACAATGCTTCCACTACCAAAAACGAGCCAAAAGCAATAATACGATCAGATACCGCAGCTTGTTTTTTAGCTTGTTGTAAGGCATCGGTTAATTGCCCGCAAGCCGTCACCGGACAATCCAGCACCGTAGTTGCTATAGTGGCAAGGGCTTGGTCGCTAAAACCGCGCTCCCCCCAGGTTGAGCCGCAAAAAACACCGTCAAATAATCCTGCGACCGCCAGTAATACTTGCCGATGGGCTTTATCGGCAAGCATGCCGATAACGGCATAAGTTTTTCCCTGACACGGCGTATGCTGGAGATAGCTTGCCAGTGCTCGTGCCGCCGCTTCGTTATGCGCCACATCAATGACTATTTCAGGGTTAGTGGCGATGGTTTGTAAACGCCCAACAACGGCAAAGTCCTGTAGTAAGGTTTGATAATTGTCAGGCAGTAATGCCAGTTGGGTTAGTAATACCATCACACCGGCACAATTACTGATTTGATGTTCACCTAAGGCGATAATGCTTGATGGTAAGGGTAATCTAGTGCTATCGGGCAAGATAATTGCATTATTATTCAGATAATAATCTCGGCCATTGACCAATAAAGGGATATGCTGTGCCCGGCAGTAATCAAGCAGTGGTTGATAAACTTTAGTTTGTGCATAAACCGCCGGTTGATTGGGACGACAAATACCGGCTTTTTCCACCGCAATCCGGGCGACATCCGCCCCTAAAAAAACCTCATGGTCTAGGGCAATAGAAGTAATCAGCGCCGCATCGGCATCAATAATATTGACCGCATCCAATCGTCCGCCTAAACCCACTTCCAATACGGCAAAATCAACCTTTTGCCATGCAAAAACCAGCAAACCGGCTAAAGTGGTTGCCTCGAAATAACTCAGGGTAATATCACCGCGAGCCTGCTCTATTGCCGCAAAAGCCTGAATTAACAGGCTATCGTCAACTTCACTACCATTAATTCTAACGCGTTCACTAAAACGATGAATGTGCGGGGAAGTGTACATACCCACTTGATAGCCCTGCCCTGCCAATAGTAACGACAGCATTTGACAGGCTGAACCTTTACCGTTGGTTCCGGCAACGCTAATGACTTTTTGTCTGGCAATTTTATTAATATGATGAGTCCGGCATAGCTGCTGCCATACGCTGGCAACACGCTGCAAGCCCATATCAATCCCCACAGGATGTAGGGTTTCAAAGTAAGATAACCAGTCGTTAAGCGTGTAGGCCGAACCGTGACACATTTAAGTCCTAATCCGTTTTCTCTTGCTCAAGCAGTTCACCTTCAAGAACAATCGTATCGTCATCTGGTAGTGGGCTGTCTTTGTCTGTTGTATCAACAGGCATTAGCATAGCCAAAATAGAGATTAACGTATCACGCATTTCACGGCGGTCAACAATCATATCAATTGCACCTGTTTCCAGCAAAAACTCACTGCGCTGAAAACCTTCGGGCAAGGTTTCCCGCACGGTTTGTTCAATAACACGAGGGCCGGCAAAACCAATCAGCGCCTTAGGTTCAGCAAGAATTAAATCACCCAGCATGGCAAAACTGGCAGATACCCCGCCCATCGTCGGGTCGGTTAATACTGAAATAAAGGGTAGTTTTTTCGCCGATAACCGGGTTAATGCCGCTGAGGTTTTTGCCATTTGCATCAGGGAAATCAAACCCTCTTGCATACGTGCCCCGCCGGATGCGGCAAAACACACAAAAGGTGCATTCAGCTCAATGGCTGTTTCTACGGATTGAACAAATTTTTCTCCTACCACAGCGCCCATTGAACCGCCCATATAGGAAAATTCAAAGGCAGCGGCAACCAAAGGCTGAGCATTCAACTCACCGGAAAAGGCAACCAATGCATCGTTTTCGTCGGTTTGTTTTTGTGCCGCACTAATACGGTCTTTATAACGCTTGCTATCTTTAAATTTTAATTTATCAACGGGTTTTAAGTCTGTAGCAATTTCTGTCACGCTGTCCTTATCAAATAAGGCCAATAAGCGTTTACGTGCCGTAATACGCATATGATGACCGCACTTTGTGCAAACTCGCTGATTAGCTTCTAATTCAGCGACATAAATCGTTGCATCACAACTGTCACATTTTGACCATATATCATCCGGCACCTGTTTTTTATCACTGGTTTGGATACGTGAGGGGAGTAATTTGTCTAGCCAACTCATAATATTACCTGTTAATTATCTAATGCCTGACGCAACTGCACCATAAAATCATGCGCACATGCGGTTACGTCTCCTTGATGTTGAGCCTCATTATACAGTTTTTTTACCAAAGCGGAACCGACAACCACACCATCGGCAAACTGTCCAATGGTTTTTGCCGTGTCCCCGTCTGTGATACCAAAGCCGACACATACCGGCAAGGTGCTCTTTTGGCGAATTTGTCTCACGGCTGTGGCGATTTCTTTATGGTTTAAGCTGCCATCCCCGGCATTGCCCGTAACACCCCGCATAGAAACGTAATAAACAAAACCACCGGCGCTTTTAAGCATTTTACCCAAACGGGTTTTACGGGTTGTGGGGGCAACCAGCGTAACTAAATCAACCTTGTTTTGGCGTAATATTTTACGATGCTCATTACCTGATTCAAAAGACAAATCCACTAAAATCACCGCATCCGCACCACAGTCACTAACGGCTCGGGCAAAGCCCTGAAAACCGTCTGCATGAACCTCGGCCGGATTCAGATAACCCATCAATACTACCGGTGTACTATTGTCTGTTTCACGAAATTGTTTAACCGCAGCCAAACTGTCGCGATACCCTACCCCGTGGGCAATGGCACGCTCGCTGGCATGCTGTATAGTTTTACCGTCGGCTGCCGGGTCGGAAAAAGGCATTCCCAGTTCAATGATACTGGCTCCACCCGCTACCAAAGCGTGCATAATATCCACCGTTGCCACCCCTTGCGGATCACCGGTGGTAATAAACGGCACCAGTGCTTTTTGATTTGCCGCTTGCAATTCGGCAAAGCGTTGTTGCATACGTGTACTTTGAGTATTCATCATCCCGCCTTTTTATTTAAGATAAATCAATGCCGTCAATGTTGGCAATCGTATTAATGTCTTTATCACCACGTCCTGATAAATTAACGATAATAATATCGTCCTTATCCCTTGTTTTTGCCAGCTTCAGGGCATAAGCCAACGCATGGGCAGATTCCAACGCCGGAATAATCCCCTCCACCATGCACAAGGTCCTAAATGCCGATAATGCCTCGGCATCGGTAATTCCCACGTAACGGGCACGCCCTGAATTCTGCAAATAGGCATGTTCCGGCCCGATGCCCGGATAATCCAGGCCTGCTGAAATCGAATAAGGCTCAATAATCTGACCGTTATCATCACACATTAAATAAGTCCGATTACCGTGCAAGACACCGACCTTACCGTACTGTAACGGCATAGCATGTTCACCGGTTTCAGCGCCTAAGCCTGCAGCTTCTACCCCGAAAATATCCACCGACGGGTCATTTAAAAAGGCATAAAACAGCCCCATGGCATTAGAACCGCCACCGACACAAGCCACCAGCGCATCGGGTAACCGCCCTGCCTGGGCTAGAATTTGCCGGCGCGCCTCACGGCCGATAACCGCATTAAAATCGCGCACCATTTCCGGGTAAGGATGCGGCCCTGCCACGGTACCAATCACATAAAAGGTGTCATCGACATTGGCAACCCAGTCGCGTAATGCTTCGTTTAAAGCATCTTTAAGTGTTTTCGAGCCCGATTCGGCGGAAACGACTTCCGCCCCTAGTAATTTCATGCGGTAAACATTCGGCGCCTGTCGGGCGATATCCTTGGCCCCCATATAAACAATACACTGCAAGCCCAAACGCGCCGCAATCGTTGCCGTTGCCACGCCATGCTGCCCTGCCCCGGTTTCGGCAATAATGCGTTTTTTACCGATACGCTTTGCCAGTAACGCCTGGCCAATGGTATTGTTGATCTTATGGGCACCGGTATGATTTAAGTCTTCGCGTTTTAAATAAATTTTTGCGCCGCCGTTTTCTGTTGACAGACGCTCGGCAAAATACAAAGGGGAAGGCCGCCCGACATAGTGACTTAAATCGGCATCAAATGCTGCCCAAAAATCACTATCGACCTTGGCTTTTTTGTACTGACGCTGTAAATCCAATACCGCCTGCATCAAGGTTTCCGAAATAAACTGACCGCCAAAGCGGCCAAAAAAACCTTTGTCATCAGGATAATGCTTATAATCAGTTGTTTCTGTCATTACTATATTCCGTCAGTAAAATTTATTGTTAAAAATTATACCAGTTCTCACTTAACTGATAGAAGGCTTTGCCAAACTATCTTTACAACTCCCGAAAATCTTTTTCTTGACTGCTTAACTGCTTGACTGCATTGCGCGACGCACACAACCGCAGTCAGGCAAGTTAATTTTTAATTGGCTTATAATAATTGGCTTATAAAGTTTGTCGGGCCGTCGTTTTACCAACTTATTTTTAACATAACAAGGATAAATTTGCAAAAGTTTATGCTAGAATGACGCACCTGTTTAACTATCACTGATTTAATTGAACCATGAAAAAACTGGCACTTAAAATTTTAGACCGGCGCCTGGGCAATGAATTTCCATTACCGGACTATGCGACAGAAGGCTCGGCAGGCCTGGATTTACGGGCATTACTTGATGATAATTTAACACTTGCCCCCGGTGAAACCCAGTTAATCCCCACCGGTATGGCTATTCATCTGGCAGATCCCAATTATGCGGCAGTTATTTTGCCGCGCTCAGGACTAGGCCATAAACACGGCATCGTTTTAGGTAACCTGGTTGGTTTAATTGATTCGGATTATCAGGGACAATTGTTTGTTTCCTGTTGGAATCGCAGTAATAAAGCCTTTACCATTGAGGTTGGCGACCGAATTGCCCAACTGGTTATCGTACCGGTGGCACAGGTAAGATTCGAAGTGGTTGAAGATTTTGATGAAAGCCACCGGGGTGCGGGCGGCTTTGGCTCTACCGGTATAAAACATGACTGATAATACGGTTGTTATTAAATTTGGCGGTAATGCACTGACTGACGAAACTGCTAACGCTTTTTGTCAGGTAGTGGCCCAGTTACCGGCATTAGGCTATCACCCGATTATCGTACACGGCGGCGGACCACAAATTAATGCATTACTTGAACGGTTGAATATTCAGTCGCACTTTGTTAACGGATTGCGTTATACCGATGCAGATACCTTAGCGGTTGCCGAAATGGTACTGTGCGGTCAGGTTGGTAAAATGCTGGTACGGTTTTTAGGTAAGGCAGACCGGTATGCAGTCAGCATTAGCGGCAAAGACGGCAAAACCTTAATCGCTGATAAATTAACCCGGGACGATAACGGCAACCCTGTTGATTTAGGTTATGTCGGCAAAATAAACCGGGTAAACCCTGCCCTGTTAGAGCACCTGATACAGTATGATTTTATCCCTGTGGTTGCCCCGCTTGCTTATGGCACAGACGGTGAGACTTATAATATTAATGCCGATTATGCCGCTGCTGCCATTGCCAAAGCTGTTGCCGCTAAACATTTTATTATGATGACCAATATCGCCGGCTTATTAGATGCTAATCAAGACATTATTCATCGTGCCGGTATTGCCGATATTCACCGTTTAATTGCTGACAATATTATTGTCGGCGGCATGATACCGAAAACGTTATCTGCCGTTGATACCTTATCTGCCGTGGGCGAAGTCAATATTATTGACGGCCGTAATCCGGCCAACCTGCTGGCAGTTTTAGCCAAGCAAACGATTGGCACAACAATTAGTACAACGATTGGCACAACAATTAGCGCAGCAATGAGTAAAAACTAACCGCAAATATCTTGTTGTGTATCTTATCGCTAAATTTCCCCTTCCATGGTTGTTTTGTTAGCGTCATGTTCTTTGTTAGCGTCATGTTCTTTTTCTACAGCCAGTTTGGCTTGGGCGGCTTTTTTGGCCTGGGCTCTTGCCAAAGCGGCAGCAATTAAGTCGGTTTTATCATTTGCTTTTTGGATACTTGTATTTTTTTCAGCCGCTGGTTTGTTTTTAGCCTGAGCCTTTAATTTAGCACGGCGTGCTGCTGATTTTCTGGCTCGCTCGGCTTTTTCCGCCTCAATTCTGGCATTGCGATTTTCAAAACGAATGCGGGCTTGCCCGGCAGCTTGTTTTTTCTTACGCTCGGCAACTATTTCGCCTTTGCTGTGTTGAAAAATCTGTACCAAAGGAATATCACTGGGACAAACATAGGTACACAATCCGCATTCAATACAATCAAACAGACGATTTTCCTGAGCTTTGCCATAATCACCGCTACGCCCGTAAAACTGCAACTGTTGCGGTAATAAATCCATCGGACAAACATTGGCGCATTCGCCACAGCGGATACAGTTTTGCTCATTTGTCGGCTGCCTTAATGTGTGTAGTGGGCGCCCGGCAAAAGCTAAAACCGAGGTAGTTTCACGCTTAATAACCATCGGTAAAGGATGCTGGGGGTCAATGGCAAAACCCATCATTGTGCCGCCGAAAATTACTTCATCACAGTGTTGAGACAGCTCGATAGTATCGGCAATATCGGCAAAATCGGTGCCGCATTTGCTTTGATAAACACCTGGCTTGCCCACCCCGTCTCCGGAAAAAGTCACCAGCCGCTCGGTTAAGGGTTTACCCAGCACCACTGCATCATAGGCAGCTTTTGCCGTGGCAACATTATGACAGACAAAACCCGACTGATAACTGCGTTTACGAATATCGGGTTTGCGTCCCAGTAAATAATGGGCAATTTGCTGGCGGCTGCCCATCGGATATTTGGTTGGCATCGATGTAACCGTAATAGGACAATGCGCCTGCGGATTGGTTTGACCGGTTTGATTCAGTTGTTCAGCCGCTGCCTGCATCGCAGTAATGGCTTCAGGCTTGTTATCTTCAATACCAACCAAAATTTGTCGGCTGTTAAGGATATGGGCAAAAATCCGGGCGCCGCGTAAAATTGCCTCGGCATAATGACGCATCAGGATATCATCACAGGTGATATACGGTTCGCATTCTGCGCCGTTGATAATCAGCGTTTCCACCGGATTGCTAAGATTGATTTTTTTCTCAGTGGGAAAACCTGCTCCGCCCATACCGGCGATACCGGCACGGAAGATACGCTTCAGTAACTGTTCGCGTGGCATGTTTTGATAATCGGCAAGCGGCGGGAAATCTGCTGTCGGTGTATCTAAACCGTCGGCAGTGATTTCCAAGGCTTGCGTCAGCATCGCAGAAGCGTGTGTTTCACGAATTTCAACCACGCCGGTAATCTCACCCGAGGTGGGGGCATGACGGTGCAAGGCCATATGCGAAGTCGGTCTGGCAATAATATCGCCGGCCTTGACTTTATCACCGATTTTGACGCAGGGAATGGCTTTTTCTCCATCCCGTTGTAATAACGAAATATAGTATTTATCAAATATCGGCAGTGCCTGAATTTTGCCTGTGTGGTTGGATAAGGCTTTATATTCGGGTAAAGTCAGCCCCTTCGGTTCGTTGCTAAAGCATTTTTGCCAAAGCCCCCTCAATCCCCCTTTGCTAACGGACCCCGGTTGTTGTTTATCGGCAGGCATTATCTTGCCTCCTTAACCCGCATAGGGATTTTCTCGGGAATCGGCATAACCCACTCGGTAATTTTTTTCGGCTGCTCAACCATAATAATACAATCGACGGGGCAAGGAGGCAGACATAACTCGCAACCGGTACATTCGTCCGTTATCACCGTATGCATATGTTTGGGTGAGCCTAAAATCGCGTCAACCGGGCAGGCTTGGATACATAAAGTGCAACCGATACAATCTTTTTCGATAATTCTGGCAACCTCAGGAGCGGTTTTGACCTCACCGTGTTCTGCATTTAAGGGTATTTCTTCCACGCCCAATAATTCAGCCAGCGCTTTAACCCCATCCTGCCCTCCGGGAGGACACTGGTTAATCGGCGCTTCACCGGCAGCAATAGCTTCGGCATAAGGGCGACAACCGGGAAAGTTGCATTGTCCGCATTGGGTCTGCGGTAAAATGGCATTGATTTGTTCGGTAAGCGGATTGCCTTCAACCTTGAAAAAATCAGCAGACCAGGCCAGCAATAAACCGAATAAGGCAAGAATCAGCAAGAAAATAACAATACCCAGTAAGCTGGTCAGCATCACAACCCCGCAAATCCCATAAAGGCAACCGCCATCAGCCCGGCGGTAATAAGGGCAATCGGGGCGCCTTGAAAAGCTTTGGGAACATCGGCACTATCCAGGCGTTCACGGATACTGGCAAATAACACCATGACCAGAGAAAAGCCGATGGCCGCCCCGATACCATAAATAACCGAGGACAGTAAGCTGGTATGCTCGCGTGTATTAATCAGCATAACGCCTAATACGGCACAGTTGGTAGTGATTAGCGGCAGAAAAATACCCAATAATTTATGCAACAGCGGCGAAGTCTTATGCACAATAATTTCCGTGAGCCCGACCAGGGTTGCTACCACGGTAATATAGACAATGGTGCGCAAATATTCAATAGCAAACGGTATCAATAAATAAGTATTTAAGATATAGGCACAACTGGAGGATAAGGTTAACACAAATGCCGTTGCCAATCCCATGCCGATGGCGGTTTCCGTTTTGCGGGAAACCCCCATAAACGGACATAGCCCAAGAAATTGAACTAAAATCAGATTATTAATAAAAATACTGCTTAACAGCAGATAAAAGTGATCTTTCACAATACTATGGTTTATTTTGCACCTTACCTAAGGGCGTATGTTAGCATAAGCTGCTTATTTTTGTGTATGCGCTTTTCTCATTACACTAAAATTTAGGATGCAGTAATTGCTCAATAAAAAAGCTGATCACTTGCGGTTCTAAAGCAATCGTTGCAGCAACGCCAAAGGCTGCTCCCCATAGGTGAGCCGAGTGGTTAATATTGTCGTTAGCCCGTTTTTGTGAGCGGATACTATAAAAAACGTAGCCTGCCGCAAAGACAATCGCAGGAATGGGAATAACGCCAAAAATATATAGCATACTCCACGGAGCAAGCAAAATATAGGCAAATAACACCGCAGAAACTGCCCCCGATGCCCCTAAACCGGCATAAGCAGGATTATTGATGTTGCTTAAATAAGTAGGAATTATCGAAACCACTAACGCCAACAAGTAAAACAGTGCAAAACCAAAACTACCTAAAAAATGGTTATAGTATTGCTCAATTACCGGGCCAAAGAAAAACAGCGTAAACATATTAAATAATAAATGCGTGCCATCTTGTCCCTGCAGTTGCCGATTAGAAAAGCAAATAAATGAAACAATAGTAGTTATTGCAATAATAATAACAGTATGGGTTAGCATAGCTTTTATGTTTTTAAGGGTTAACTATAAGAAAAAGACGCATTGTCTATGCGTCTTTTGATACAAAATATAAAAAGGTAGTGCAGATATTTCATCAGTAAACGGCTATCCGGAAAAAACAAAGCAAACAGCCTTACCGACAAACGTGTCAATCCTCACTACAGTACTATTAATATAGCAGTAAGGATTGACTTTTAGAAATGCTATTATTGCTTACCCTTTTACGATACGGCGGCAATAATCATTAAACAATAATTTGATTATTATTGATTAAGGTTGCCAGGTCATCGGTATTACCGGTTGTGGTAATCTGCAGATCATACGAGGTCGTGCTGGCACCACCATTAGTATTAATATACAGTATTTCACCGTTGCCACCACCTCTGACTGCAAACTGTGATAAGTTATTCAAGTCAGCTGTTGGTAACAGATCACTTAAGTTAATCTTATCGGCAGCTTCAAAATCAACGATAACATCATTGTCTGCTGCAGCCGTTGTACCGTGGTCATTTTCATGCCAAACAAAGATATCAGCACCAGCACCGCCTTGCAGACTATTGTCCCCGGCACCGCCAGGTGTATTCAATCGTCAATGGAGCAGCACCGGCTTGAGCAGTATAATCAAAATCACCGGTACTCATATCAACAGTTAACTTATTACCGGCTTCCATCGTAATGGTCACCGAACTGCCGTTAACCTCACTACCTGAGCCAGATGGCGCTTCAACTGATGAGCCATCGCCGGCAAAAGTATAAGTATAACTACCCACAGTCATACTTTCCATATAACCGCCGTCAGCACCAAACGGGGCACTGCTTACATCAACACCGTCGGTTAACAATTCACCACTGGTTGGTGTCGGTGCAGCCGCCTCAACATACTGGCTGACATTGACATTTGCGACAGGCGCATCATCATCAATACTGACTTGGATACTGGCTGTATCGCTACTACCATTATTAGCCGTTGCTTTTACCTGTAGAGAAGTAATAAAGCCTCTGTCTTCACCGGCGGTATTAGCATGATTAACTGCTCTAAGCAAAGTTATCTCGTAATTGCCACTATTGTCAATGGTCGCAGTAAGAACATCTTCACCAGCAGCATTTTTGGCAGTTAATGTGTTTGTGCCTTCACCGGTAAAAGTCAACGCTTCCATACCGTCAAAGTCTGGATTTTGACTATCAAAGACTAGTGAAGTAACAGCACCAGCCAAATTAAGCGTACCTGATGCAACAACGCTATTATTAGCATCACCGCCAATACCGATGCTATCAGGTATAGCATTAGCTAAGCCTTCCTCTGACACATAGACATTGACTGTCTGTTGATCATTAAACAAGCCAATTTCACCGGTATCTGTCGATGTTGCGCTGTTACCGGCAGCATCAGTTGCTGTAGCTTCTACCGTAAACTCGCCTGTTGACAATGGGTTAGTTACATCAATCTGATAATCACCGTTACCATCAGAAGTAACCGTCAGTGTAATGGTATCACCATTGGCATCTTTAATCACCAACGTGACTTCTGTATTGGGTTCGGTTTTACCGGTAATAGTTGGTGTGGTATCTGTCCCATAAGAAGGCACATCTACCGTAATAAACGGCGGTACCGTATCTGTCATCGTAGAAGTAAAGTCAATGATGCTGTTTGCTGTCTTACTATCACCATCATTATCAACAAGCTTATATTGCATCTCCAAACGTTCACTGCCACCGATAGCGGCAACCGCTGTTGACGGAATGTAGCGGTAAGTGCCGTCTGCCATATCAATTTTTATCGTACTGCCCTCAGCCGTAGTTGCCGTAAAGACTGAACCGCTGATGACCGTGCCATTAGGATCCGTTACCTCATTCGTTATCGGGTTATAAACATAGGTTTTTCCATCAACTGTCAACCCGGTTACCGAAGCACCGTCTGCACCAAAAGTAGAACCACTACCAAATACATTACCATTAGAGACAAAACTACCAATTACCGGCGCAGCAATAAAACATCTGTGCGGCCATCATAGGTAATCGGATCCAGAGAATTCGTATTGGCACTATTAAATCCAATAGCAAACGAAACAATATCATTGGTTTGTACAAAATCAGTCCATGTTGCTTCCTGGCTACTGTTTATAGCATGCCCAATATCTGGTTCACCATCAGACAGGAAGTAAGACACTGTTTGTGCATCCTGCAACATACCATTACTAATACTACTATTGGCCAAGATATTCTGCATCGTATCCAAGGCATCGTTATAAACAGTACCACCATTGGTACCGGATAAGGTAGCCAATATGGTTTTCATCTCACCAACGGTTACCCACTGATTACCGGTTTGCGATGAAGGATTATTACTGAAAGTCACCAAATTTACTCTAACTTCATTACCATAACTATCATAAGTATCAATCAAGTCTTCAATAGCTTCTTTGGCCAATTCGAGACGTGTCTTACCCGTACCTGCTACTTCAATATTCATACTACCCGATACATCTAGGGTAATCATCAAATTAACATTACCCGGTTGTACATCGGCCGCAGCAGTAGCATCGGCAACAACCGGCATATCGTCTTCGATATTAACAGTCAATGTTGCCGTGCCGCTATTGGTACCGTCGCTGGCTTTTACATTCAAAGCCACACTAACAATATCTTCTTCATCCGATTGCGGATGAGCAACGGCCTGATTTAAGGTAACGGTATATTCTCCGCTATTATTAATGGTCGCTGTCAATATAGCATTACCGTCTGCATCAACAGCTGTTAAGGTATCGCTGCCTTCACCATTCCAGCTAACATTAGTACCACCAATAGCCGTTGATGACTGTGTATCAAATACTACCGAGGTTGCATTAGTTACTGTCATCGTACCGCTTGCTGTAACACTATCACTGGTATCATCTGGTGTACCGGTTGTATCAGGGATACCATCAGGTAAGCCTTCTTCAGAAAGATTATCAGCGGTTGCCGAATCAATATCAGGCGCAGGTTGCTCATCATTGGTTACCGTCAGTACCGCTGTATCCGTACCACCGTTACCGTCGCTTACTGTATAGTTAACTACCGGTAAATCACCCGTATAACCGGCAGCAGGTGCCATGCTGTAAGTACCATTAACATTAACCGTTACCGTACCAATGACCACATTATTAGCATCACGAATCTCAGTCGCAGTACCCAACGTCAGGGCATCAGCAGTACCGTCACCATCCAGATCAACTGTCGCCGACGCAACCGTCAACGCATCACCGTCAACATCATTGTCATTCTCTAACAGTTTGCCTGTCGCCGGATTCGCTGAAGTTGCCGCATTAGCATCGTCATCAGCAACCGGATTATCATTGACCGGATCAACCGTTATATAAACCGTGGCTGTATCCGTACCGCCTTTACCGTCATCAACCGTATAAGTAATCGTTGTATCACCATTGAAATCAGGATTCGGGGTAAAGTCCAGTAGTCCATTAGGATTAATCGTCACCGTACCGTCAGGCGAAGTCGCATCCGTTACCGTTAACAGATCACCGTCAGGGTCACTGTCGTTGCCCAATACATCAATATTGCTGGCTGTACCGTCTTCATCGACGACTAGCGCAGGTGAAGTCGCACTACCGTCATCTTCAGCTACCGGATCATGATTGGTAATCACTGGTTTACTTAAGACTTCGATAGTAAACGTTTTTATACATTCTTTAGTATCCGTCACCGAACCGGTACTTAACACAGCTGTATCAGTCGCTGTGGTGGTAACCACTGCCGTATAAGTGCCGGCAGGTGCATTATCCAATACAAGGTTTGCTCTATCCCAATTGGTAATATCAACTTGTTGCGAACTATCTGTAATAGTTACCGTGTTCGTACCATCAGAAAGGGTCGCACCGGCAGGCAAACCGCTTAGTGTCATCATGGTCATGGTTTCCAAACCACCATCAGCCGGACCGGTACTGGTATCGGGGGCCGGAATAGGCTCTACCATAATACTGTTTAATTCAATAGCAGAGTTTTCAAAGCCTTGGTTTATGTTGATAGCATAGTAACCTTCACCATCATCATCGTCATAACCGGGAACTTCATTGGTATGCGTTGATGTGTTCAATGTTGGATCAAGTTGTGCACCCGCATTAATTAAATCGGCAACATCTGTATATAAATCAAAGTTAGTCGTATCAATAGTATTATACGTTGTACCGCCATCAACTGACATAGCTAAATCAATGGCACCAGGTCTGTCATTGCCAGATGAATGAACAGAATTATAGTTATAAATTTTTAAAGTATAATATCCACTTTCGCCAACTGTGAAAACACCAGTGCTTTCAAAATCGTGACCAAGACCACTATAAACACCATCTACCGTGGTGTCTATTTCACCCCATGCATTGTCGTCCACACTCCATACCAAATCACGGCCGCCCAGCTCAATCTTAACAGCATTATCAACATACCCTTTGAAAGAGACTTGTTGTCCCGCTTCCAGGTAAACCAAACCCTCAGTAACCTGAGCCTGTCCTGGCTGCACACCAATATTATCATTATTGGGATTCGTGCCATCAAAATATTCAGCATCAAAACTGGTAATCGTTTTGTTTTCCAAAGATGTTAAGGTCGTGTTATCAACCTGATTGGCCAAATCAGCTCCATTTACCGGATTTCCACTCACATCGGTTGCCAACTGATAAGCCGTTTGTGTTAAACCGGTATCAGCCGGTGTGTCAACACGAGTATTACCGTTATCGGGGGTCGTATCGTTATTGAGATCCCCAAAGGTTGCTTCACAGTCTTCAACCACAGGAGCAACATCAATAGTCAATGTCGCTGTATCGGTTAAATTTCCATCCGATACCGTATAATCAACACTATCGATACCACTAAAGTTGGCTGCAGGTGTATAGGTATAATTACCGTCGCTATCAATGACTATCGTGCCACCTTTAGCTGTCGTGAAAGTGCCTGCAGTCACCGTCAACGGATCACCGTCAGGGTCACTGTCATTGTCTAATAAACTTACCGTTGAAGTAAATACCGTATCCTCATCCGTTGTTACTTGATCATCTTCTGCTACCGGCGCATTATTCGCTGCCGTGTTGCCATTAGTTACTGTCAATACACCTGTATCTGTACCACCTTTGCCATCACTTACCGTGTAAGTCACAGCA
>PDWJ01002517.1_pt1 | contig 19394 bp, 16 predicted proteins | sample 1430881 | NCBI WGS metagenome assembly PDWJ01 (sample SAMN01162460, study PRJNA174530) | Oral metagenome, whole genome shotgun sequencing project. | biome: Marine environment; feature: Marine mammal; material: Swab sample of the gingival sulcus; isolation source: swab sample of gingival sulcus...
AACCGGGCAATTTGTATTTTCGTTTAATGCGCTTAAGTATGGCTATGGTTTTCCATTGATTCTGGCAATGATGCTGGCTACGCCCAAAACTATTTATAGCAAACTGGACGATATGACCTATGGTCTACTGGTAGTTACCGGTGCACAAACGTGGGGTATCTGTTTTGAAGCTTTATCAAGCCTATTGTTGAAAACAGGAAGTGGTATTACTGATCAGGTAGAAACTATTCTAAGTTATGCCAGTAGTAGTTTATTTTTAAATTTTGTGGCGCTTGGTTATCAACTGGGCTTTCTTATACTGCCCGGAATTATACCAGTTGCTTTCTGGGTATTACGGCACCAGGGATTATTGGAGCGCTTAGCAAAACCAGGCAAAGCGACGGTGTAGGTGGCATTAGTCGATGGGATGTAGTATGCCACAGGCACTGGGAATAGCGATGCTGGATTTTTTCGCCGCTTCTAACAACGTCATACTTTTTATTAAAACGCCCCCCGGTATCCCGTCCAGCTATTGAGCTCATTATCGTGTGTGTACACCCACGACAAGCGAATATCAATGGACTAATATAATTTACTGATTTTAAAGTAAATTTATTTTTTTAATGTGATTGCCCTGACCGCTGGGCAAATGATACTTCCCACTCTGTCGCAAATATAATAGTATGCAGTTCAAGGGACGGTGATCTGGACTTCCCGTGATACAGTGGATAATTTCCTTGAGCCTATTTTTTTACCTTGGGAGCGACGTTTTAATTCTGTGTGCATGACTGCAAGACGGTAAGCCTGACGAATTTCAATGAAACACCCACTTGAACCTCTGGTTCAAGGCTGAAGCTGTACACGATACTCTGGAGCCGTCCTCATTTCTATCCCGGCTGGTCGCTAATGATCAACGCCTGACCTCTAACTCACTGAATATCTTAACGGCACGCTCTGGGGATCATTTGCAGATTGGCACTTTGATCAACGGCCTTGCTCCAGGCCATGACCGGTGTGTTACTGCCAAACGGTTCGTCATAATCCAGCCAGTAAACCTGCTGGCCTTCAGTCTGTTCGGCGTAACGCGCATCATAGCCCAGATAGCGGATGTACTCGGTATGTCGTCTGGCTTTTGCAAGGGTATTGAAGAAGCCTAATGAAATGGCATTCTTATACGGGCCGTCATTAATAATCCGATGTTGTTTTACATCAAAACGGGCGATATCTTCCACAATGGTCTGTGCGTCTTCCGGTGTCGGCTGGGCGGGGATGTAGACCAGATAGTTCAGTGTTTCCAGCGTCTGCAATTTGCGCATCTGTACCGAAAGTCCGTAATTGCGAATCCGTGCCATGACTAATTGTGCGGCACGCTCGGTGACATAGGGGCCGACGGTGTAACAGCTGCTGGCCACACCCCGGATGTTACTGCTGCTGTAGCTGGCAGCTATTGCGTCCGGCACCAGTTCCAGCGGCTTGATGCCCGGTTCGGTAGCCGGTATATCGGCATTCAAGCCACCATCCGGAATCATGATATTCGCCGCGAACAATGACACATTAAGAATAATCAGGAGAGTCAGTACCGGATACCACATTACTCATACTCCGCAATCGCCTGCAAGCCATCCATCAGGGCTGTCGGACGTAATTTGAAATCACCCTGCAATAGCGGGTGTACCCGTGTTGCATTACCACCGCAAATAATTTTCAGGGGTCTTGTCGCCATTTGCTGCTGCATACGCTGACAAATGCCTTCGATGCTTGCCGCCAGTGAAAATAGACAGCCGCTACCAATTGCCGCCGCAGTATTATTGGCAAAAATCTGTGGGTCATCAAATAATAACCGGTTCATGTGTTTTGCCTGTGTACGCTGAATGAGTGCATCACCCAGCAGCCCCAGTCCGGGTGTAATCAGCCCCCCCGCATGTGTACTATCCGCCAGCAAGGCATCAATCGTTACCGCGGTGCCGCAATCAATGATAATCGCTGCCCCGCCGTCTGCCAGAACCCGTGCGGCGGCTAATCCCACCAGGCGGTCTGCGCCAAACTGTGCCGGATCAGGATAAGCCAATTTTATACCATAAGTATTGACTGCACTCTGAACGAGGGTTAAATCACAGCTGTTCAGCTGGCAAAGTGGTATTAGCTGTTCGGCAAAATCATCACCTAAGACCTGTACCAGTGTTACGCGCTGTGCCTTCTGGCTGGCTAATAACCCGGATATAATATCCAGTGCTGCCTGATCAAGCCGTGCCCCGGATGGATAAGGTGTGGCCTGTTGTTCAGAGCGTTGCCCATCCTGCAAGACTGTCCATTTCAGGCGGGTATTGCCCATATCCACCAGCAATGTCTTTTGTTCAGTCACCATCTTACCGACACATCCGCCGAGGAGAAAAATTGTTGCTCACCGTTATTTAATAGCACATCCAGTTGTCCCTGTGGGTCGATGCCTTGCACCCGGCCCTGAAATCGTTGCTGGTTGCTATGAATTTGCACCTGTCGTCCGTGCAGGATATCCCATTGCTGCCATTCGCGGCGTAAACGGTCACTGTCTGCCTGTGGGAATGATTGCAACATGCTTTGTAACTGCGGCAATAACAGGCCTATCAGTTTATTACGGTTCAAAGGTTTTCCCATAATCCCGGCCAGACTGCACCAGGGCTGATCAATGTCAGCTACGTCTTCTGGCTGCATATTGACGTTGAGGCCGATTCCGATAACCACCTGCTGCAAGGGTTGTGCTGTCTGCAACAGAATCCCGCCCAGCTTGCGGTTCTGGTAATAAATATCATTCGGCCATTTCAGGCCATGCCCCTGTAATCCGGCCTGCTGTAAGGTCTGTGCTACCGCCAGTCCAACCTGCAGGCTGAGGCTGCCGTAGTACCTGGGAACCTGTGCAAAACACCAGCGCAGGGACAAATAAATATTTTTCCGGGGTGGCGATTGCCAGACCCGCCCGCGCCGTCCACGCCCGGCTGTTTGCCACTCAGCCAGACAGATATCCCCGCAACCACCGTGTTCCAGCAACCATTCATTGGTGGAGGCCAGCTCGGAATAGATATGTAACTGACCGATAGCTGCCAGCGTTGCTACCGGTAGTTCAGCAAGAATGGCCTGATGATTTAATGGAATGTCGACAACCGGGTTCATTCATGTAATGCACTATAAAAAATGCCTATTTTACATAGACTGTCGTCATGCAGCAGGTTTATTTGCCCGAAAATTGTTAATTATGAACGGCACAATCAGCGGTTAATTCCAGGAATCACAGCGTTGGTCAGGCGAAGACAAACGTGGCTGAACAAATTAGCTGAATCTGCTTGACAGTAAATCAGGCTGCCATTAATATTCGCAACCTGTTCAGCGGGAATAGCTCAGTTGGTAGAGCGCAACCTTGCCAAGGTTGAGGTCGCGAGTTCGAACCTCGTTTCCCGCTCCAGATTCAGAGAAGCTCCTTCCCCCTAGTGGAGCTTTTTTTATCAGTGATACAAAGCGGGAATAGCTCAGTTGGTAGAGCGCAACCTTGCCAAGGTTGAGGTCGCGAGTTCGAACCTCGTTTCCCGCTCCATAGTTTTTGATGGCTGGGTGGCAGAGTGGTTATGCAGCGGATTGCAAATCCGTCTACGCCGGTTCGATTCCGACCCTAGCCTCCATCACTTTTTTCAAAATTTGTATTTTTGGAATTTCACCACCCCCTAAAACTCTATCTAAATATTTATTTCCTGCCAGTCACGAAACACCTGCGGTTTATCCGGAAAATATCGACGATTAAAAGGTCACAGATGGTGCTTCCGCAATCCTGAAACTAAATAATTCATATAGAGGCGTGCTGGAAATACGAGTAAGGGAATACAGGTGATGGTTAATCAACCGGTTTACATTTTCGCGCCGGTAGCAGAAATGGAATATCTGCGAACCCTCATGAACAAAACCGGTGTGCTATTTAAAATTAATGATAATCAGGTACGGCAATGGTCGGCTGATGATCAGGTTTGTTATTTCAAATACCCACAGCTGGATCAGTTACAGCAGTTGCTGGTAAAAAGTGCCTGTGCAGCCGGGGCCAGAGTGGATGCCCTGTTTGCCTTTTTTGAAACCCGTTTCGGGCAGATTGAGATTGACCTGCTGGAACCACAGCATCTATTACGGATGGACGTGAATTTCAACAATGTACCGGCTTGTCAGCAACATCTACGCCGGAGTGTGGACATTGCCTTGTCCCTGCTGGGGCTGGTATTGTTTTTCGTACCGGGCTTATTAATTGCACTGTTCATCAGGCTCGACTCAGCAGGGCCGGTGTTCTTTTTACAGTCGCGTACCGGTTTGTACAATCGTGAATTTAATATTCTTAAATTCCGCTCCATGTACACCGATGCGGAGCGCCAGGGTGCTTGCTGGGCCGATGAAAATGATCCGCGAGTCACCGTTGTGGGGCGTTATCTGCGCAAACTGCGCCTTGATGAAATACCGCAGTTGTGGAATGTGCTGCGTGGTGAAATGGCCCTGATTGGGCCACGGCCTGAACGCGAAGTATTTATCCGGCGTCTGGAAAAACAAATTCCCTATTACCGCTTCCGTCATCTGGTCAAGCCCGGCATTACCGGTCTGGCCCAGGTAATGTATGTCTACGGCAGCTCGGTGGAAGACGCGCGGCAAAAACACCGCTATGACCTTTATTACATCAAGCATCGTCACTGGAAACTGGACCTGCAGATTCTGCGCAAAACAGTGGTTACAATCCTGCGTGGTGCAGGAGTATAGGCTGGTCTGACCTCGTGCAGTAGATTAATCCTGATATTTAATCATGGTATGCTATGCGCTTTGGAATCTGGGACATAAAATTTGATGGCGCAGTTACCGGATGGTTTACACAGCGACGTGGTTTTACCCGAAACCGATGATTTCCATGCCCTGTTTACTTCGGGTGTGGCTTTACTGGATACCCGTGCGCCGGTGGAATTTGCTGAAGGAGCTTTTCCGACCGCAGTCAATTTACCGTTAATGACGGATGAGGAGCGGCAGCAGGTTGGCACCTGTTACAAAGCCGCTGGTCAGGAGGAAGCCATCAGGCTGGGGATGTCACTGGTCAGTGGCGAGATTAGAGCGCAGCGGCTTCAGCAATGGCAACAGTTTGTGCAGCAGCACCCTGAAGGAGTTTTATACTGCTTCCGGGGCGGACTACGTTCAAGAATCACCCAACAGTGGATTTATGAACAAACCGGTATTCGTTACCCGAGAGTCCGGGGCGGTTACAAGGCGCTGCGGCGTTATTTACTGGAACAACTGGAAACACTGCCCGGACACTATCAGTCGGTTATTCTCAGTGGTCGCACCGGTTCCGGCAAAACCCTTCTGCTTAAAACACTGACACAGCAGATTGATCTGGAGGGACTGGCCAACCATCGGGGGTCAGCATTTGGTCCGCAACCCACCCCCCAACCAACGCAAATTGATTTTGAAAACCGGCTGGCCATATGCCTGTTAAAACAGTTGGCCACCGGTCATGACCCACTGTTATTTGAAGATGAAAGCCCGAATATTGGCTCGGTTCACATTCCGGTGACGGTCTTTAGACCCTTGCGTGAAGCGCCAATGGTGGTGCTGGAGGTGGATAATGAACAACGGGCCGAAATCAGTTATCAGGAATATGTCGTCGATATGAATGCCGCATTTCAGCAGCAGGCGACTGATTCTGAGCAGGGCTTTGCAGCATTCAGGGATTATTTGCTCAATAGTCTGCAGAAGATCAAGCGGCGCCTGGGTGGAGTGCGTTATGAAGCTGTACGCAAGATGATGAATAATGCGCTGGCAATTCAGCAGCAGCACGGTGATACCGAAGCGCACCGGCAGTGGGTGGAAGTGATACTGTTTGATTATTATGATCCGATGTATGACTATCAGCTCAGTCAAAAATCGTCCCGAATCGTGTTCCGTGGTCATGCGGCTGAGGTCAGGGAATACCTGCATGAACAGGGCATCAGCTGATAACGGGCTGAAACGGAATCATCAGGTCATCAGTGTGGGTTGTTCCATGCCCGTCAATGTTTTGATCTTGCCGATGTCATCAGCAATCTGAATCAGGTCGGTCAGTGCTTGCTGAACATCCTGATGATGGTTGGCAACATCGGCTTCGTAATGTTCCAGATAAATCCGCAGCGTCGCTCCCTGGGTGCCGGTACCGGACAGGCGGAAAATAATCCGTGCCTCATCAGTAAATAAAATCCGGATACCCTGGTGGCTACTGGTTGAGCCATCAATCGGGTCGGTATAGGTGAAGTTATCAGCATCGCGTACCGTTCGGCCCCGTAAGGTCTGCCCCGGCAAACTGTCCAGTTGTTGTTGAATAGTATGGATAATAATGTTGGCAATTTCAGTGGGAATGGCTTCGTAATCATGACGCGAATAGTAGTGGCGGCCATATTCCGCCCAGTGCTGACGCACAATATTTTCCACCGAATCCTGTTTGACTGCCAGCAGATTGAGCCAGAACAGAACTGCCCACAAACCATCTTTTTCCCGCACATGATCCGAACCGGAACCGAAACTTTCCTCGCCACACAAGGTAATCTCACCGGCATCCAGCAGATTGCCGAAGAATTTCCAGCCGGTTGGTGTTTCATAGCGATTGATACCCAGCCTGGTGGCTACCCGATCCACCGCCTGGCTGGTGGGCATGGAACGGGCAACGCCTTTAATGCCTTTCCGATAGCCGGGCAGCAGATGCGCATTGGCTGCCATTACAGCAATACTGTCGCTGGGATTGACGAAAAAGTTATGCCCGAGAATCATATTGCGGTCACCATCACCGTCAGAGGCGGCACCAAATTCAACAGGTTGTCTGGCATTATACAACAGGGCAATCAGCTGTTTGGCATGTGTCTGGTTGGGGTCGGGATGTCGGCCACCAAAATCGGCTAACGGTTCACAGTTCAGTAATGATGTTTTATCCGCTCCCAGCACTTCGACCAGAATACGTTCGGCATAGGGGCCGGTGACTGCGTGCATGGCATCGAAATAAAAACGGAAGTCCGGCGAGGCAATCAGTTTACGAATGCTGGCGAAATCAAACAATGATGCCATCAGTTCGGCATAATCCGTCACCGGATCAATCACTTCAATCTGCATCTCACCCAGCTGGTGATGACCTTCCTTGTCCAGTGAGACCGGCTGAATCGGCACAATCCGGTAGCGGGTGATATTTTTCGATAATGCATAAATGGCTTCAGTGACTGTTTCTGCTGCCGGGCTGCCGTTCGCCGCATTAAACTTGATGCCGAAATCACCTTCAGGGCCACCGGGATTATGGCTGGCGGAAAGAATAATGCCACCGGCCGCACCGTATTTACGAATCAGGTGTGAAGCGGCCGGTGTCGATAAAATACCGTTCTTGCCCAGCAGGACTTTGGCGACACCGTTGGCGGCCGCCATACGCAGGATAATCGGTATGGCCTGACGGTTGAAATAGCGCCCGTCACCGCCCAGTACCAGTGTATTGCCTTTCAGTTCCGGCACCGCATCCAGCAAGGCCTGAATATAAGTTGGCAGATAGTGTGGTTCCTGAAATTGTTTAACACTTTTGCGTAATCCTGAAGTGCCGGGCTTTTGATCATCAAAAGGGGTGCATGAAACCAGTTCAATGTCCATCTGCATGCCTGTCTGTACGGTTAGTGAGTGACGGTGTGGCTATTATCATTGTTGAGTGGATTAATCATTGGTGCTGATTATATGCTGCTGGTAATGCCCGGAGCAAATCAGATTACCGTGAAAAAAACGGATGGTCAGCATCCTCCGGCCACAGAGTGCTTGCGCACGGTTTGTCGCATACCTATGATGAAACGATGCTAATCAAACAACAGATTCCTGCGCATTATACCATCGCTCCGCGGCCGCAGAGTTTTGCGGCACTGATGGACATGTATGAAATAAATTATATGCAGCTGCGCTTATTGCTGGGGGATTTACATCAGTTGTGCGGCAATCAGGTGGCCCGTGCCGATCATCATTTGCCACTGTCAATAACGATCAAGGAGCAGTCACGGCATACCACCACGCTGATGATGACCTACCACTTTACCGATAGCTGCGGTCAGGTAGTTGATACCCGCCCGGATCTGATCGTGCGGGTGTACCATGATGCACGGCAGGCTGAAGTGGTGACGCACAAGTGCCGTTTTAGTCATCTGCGGCCAGGCTACTGGTGGAAGAAAAAGGACAGTATGCTGTTGTGTCGCTGGCGCATGAACCGGTTTTTATTTAAATGGCTGCGTTATCTGCGTCGCCATGATTATCGGTTGCAAGGCTCAGGCTCAGACCCTGCGGATTTTCTCCACCAGCCGGGTAAAGGCCTCCGGGGTTGGCTCCGTTCCGAACAGGATCCCGAACAGCACGGGATCCTGTAATTCCAGCAGCTGGTCAAACAGCTGCCGTTCCTGTTGATCTGCGGTGGTGAAATCCCGTTCCAGATAACGTGTCAGCACGACATCCAGTTCTTTCATCCCACGACGACAACGCAGCTTGAAACGGGAATATTCGCTCATGGCAGGCTCCGGGTTAGCGCCGTTCCAGCATCATCTGTTTCAGTGAGCCAATTGCCCTAGCCGGGTTCAGGCCTTTAGGGCAGGTATTGGCACAGTTCATGATGGTGTGGCACCGGTACAGTTTAAACGGGTCTTCCAGATTATCCAGACGCTCACCGGTGGCCTCATCACGGCTGTCAATGACCCAGCGATAAGCCTGTAACAGGGTAGCCGGACCGAGATAACGATCACCATTCCACCAGTAACTCGGGCAGGAAGTCGAACAGCTGGCACACAGAATACATTCGTACAGCCCATCCAGCTTTTTACGGTCTTCCGGTGATTGCAGGCGTTCGCGATCCTGTGGTGGTACGGTATCGGTCTGCATCCACGGTTTCACCGATGCATACTGTGCATAGAAGTGGGTCAGATCCGGTACCAGATCCTTGACCACTTCCATGTGTGGCAGTGGACTAATCGTAATATCACCCTTGAAATCATCAATCGCCTTGATACAGGCCAGCGTATTGGTGCCGCCAATATTCATCGAGCAGGAACCACAAATGCCCTCACGACAGGAACGGCGGAAGGTCAGTGACGGATCAATTTCATTTTTAATCTTCAGCAGTGCATCCAATACCATCGGTGCACAATCATCCAGATCAATTTCAAAAGTATCCCAGCGCGGATTTTCTCCGGTATCCGGATCGTAGCGGTAAATTTTAAAGCGCTTGGTACGCGTGGCACCTTGCGGAGCAGGCCAGGTTTTGCCTTGTTTGACGACAGAGTTTGCCGGTAATCTAAATTCAGCCATGATCGTACTCCTTAGTAAACCCGCTTCTTCGGTTTGATGTACTCAACTTCATCCGTCAGCGTATAAGTGTGTACCGGACGGTAATCAATCTTGCACTGACCGTTTTCATCCACCCAGGCCAGTGAGTGCTTCATCCACTGCTTATCATCACGATCCGGATAATCCTCACGCGCATGTGCGCCACGGCTTTCCTTCCGGTTCAGACCGCACTGAATTGATGGTTGGGCACACTCCAGCAGGTTTGCCAGCTCAAAGGTTTCCATCAGATCGGTGTTCCAGATCATGCCACGGTCAGCGACCTTGACATCCTTAAAGCTGTTGTAGATGTCGTTCATCTTCTCAACACCTTCCTGCAAGGTTTCACCAGTACGGAATACCGCAGCATGTTTCTGCATGGTGGTCTGCATGTCACCACGGATTTCTGCTGTGCTGCGTGAACCGTTAACATGACGGATGTGATCAAAGCGTTCCATCACCTTGTCCACGCCCGCCTGTGGCAGGTTGGGCTGTGAAGCACCGGGGGTAATGGTTTCCGCACAGCGATTGGCTGCCGCGCGACCAAAGACCACAATATCCAGTAATGAGTTGGAACCCAGACGGTTGGCACCATGCACGGAAACACAGGCACACTCACCAATTGCCATCAGCCCCGGGACCACGGTATCCGGATCACCATCTTTCAGGGTTACCACTTCGCCGTGATAGTTTGTCGGGATACCCCCCATGTTGTAATGCACGGTTGGCAGTACCGGAATCGGCTGCTTCGCCACATCCACACCGGCAAAAATCTGCGCACTTTCCGCAATGCCTGGCAGGCGTTCATGAATCACTTCCGCACCCAGATGCTCCAGATGCAGATAGATATGATCAGCCTTATCGCCAACACCACGGCCTTCGTTGATTTCGATGGTCATGGAGCGGCTGACCACATCACGCGAAGCCAGATCCTTGGCATTCGGTGCATAACGCTCCATAAAGCGTTCACCTTCCGAGTTGGTCAGATAACCACCTTCACCGCGTACACCCTCGGTAATCAGGCAGCCCGCACCATAAATGCCGGTTGGATGAAACTGGGTGAATTCCATGTCCTGCAACGGCAACCCGGCACGGGTGACCATGCCATTACCATCACCGGTACAGGTGTGGGCAGAAGTCGCTGAGAAGTAAGCACGACCATAACCACCGGTGGCCAGTACCACCTGTTGCGCACGGAAAATACGCAGTGTGCCAGTGGCCAGATCCCAGGCCATGACACCGCGACAAACACCGTCGTCGTCCATAATCAGATCAGTGGCGAAATGCTCGATATAGAACTCGGCATGGTGACGCAGCGACTGCTGGTACAGTGTGTGCAGAATCGCGTGACCGGTACGGTCAGCGGCGGCACAGGTGCGTTGTGCGATACCTTCGCCGTAGTTGGTGGTCATACCACCAAACGGCCGCTGATAAATACGGCCTTCTTCGGTGCGTGAGAACGGCACACCCTGATGTTCCAGTTCGATGACCGCCGGAATTGCTTCACGACACATGTATTCAATGGCATCCTGATCACCCAGCCAGTCTGAACCCTTGACCGTATCATACATGTGCCACTGCCATTTATCTTCGCCCATATTGGCCAATGCTGCCGACATGCCGCCCTGTGCGGCGACGGTGTGACTCCGGGTCGGGAAGACTTTGGTGATACAGGCGGTTGCCAGCCCTTTAACCGCCATACCGAAGGTCGCACGCAGGCCCGCACCACCGGCACCGACCACGATAACATCATAGGTATGATTTTCAATTTTGTACTCAGACATGAATCCCGTGCTCCTCAACTACCGAATGCGGTACGTAATACTGCAAAAACGCTCATGATACCGATCAGGGCGATGGCAAACTTGCTGCCGATCAGCATCCCCAGTTTCAGACCTTCATGATGGATATAATCTTCAATCACCACCTGTAAACCCAGCGCAGCGTGATAAAAGCCGGTCAACAGGAACAGGGTAAACATGGCAATATTAAATGGTGAGGTAAAATAACTCAGCACGACATCATAGCTTTCGCCGCTCATGGCAGCGACGGAAAAGGCAGCCCACAGGGTTAGCGGTATCAGGGCCACTGCCGTTACTCGCTGCATCCACCAGTGGTGAGTGCCGTCTTTGGCTGAACCCAGACCACGGGCTTTTTTAAGAGGAGTTGTCAAACTCATAATGAAATCCTTCTATTGCTTTATCTTTCTTCGAGTGACGATCAGGCGACCAGCCACAACAATACCGTCAGCACCACGGAAGTACCCAACACAATCTTACCGGTGAGGTAGGTGGTCGGCAGTTCAAAACCGAAACCGAAATCCCATAGCAAATGGCGAATGCCGTTGCATAAATGGTAAAACAGGGCCCATGTCCAGCCGAATAAAATGAGCTTGCCCAGAAATGAACCCAGAATAGCGCTGGCAGTGGCATAAGCGTCCGGGCCACTGGCCACAGAACTTAACCAGTAGGCAACAAGGATGGAGCCGATGGCAATAACCACACCGGTGCCACGATGAAAAATGGACAGCACCGATGTCAGCTGCGGCTTGTATACCTGCAGGTGAGGTGATAAAGGTCTGTTGGAAGAAGTTTTCATAAGCAGATAGTTGAAACCTGTATGTTTGAATGTGGTTGTTTGCAAATTGTCGACAATGGCAATCTTGCAGGGAAATTATGGTAGCTTGAATGAACCTGTTTTCCAAGTGTGCAGGTGCAGTCTATTGACATAGAGCAGGTTTTTGCTGCAATTTACCTGTCTGCTGAGATTGAGAGCGTCAAACTGACCTGCTGACCACCTGCCATAAAAATATAATGCCATGTTTTATCCGCTGTAATCAGCCATTTATTCTGAAAAATAACCGGCAGAATATTGACATCCAAACTGGATTGTCGACAATGTGCTGGTTTTCATTTTCAGAGTCTCACTATGAGCTTGCTTGCCCGCTACCGAAAAGAAATCACTTCCGGCCACATTCAGCCTGATGCTGCACAGGAAAGGGCCATTACGATATTACAGGGCTTGCTGGAAGCGCTGGAAAATCCTGCGCCACCACAAATTAAAAAAGGCTTTCGTTTTTTCTCCCGTAAGCCCAAGCAGAAGGCAATTACCGTCAAGGGTGCATATTTCTGGGGAGGGGTAGGGCGAGGCAAGACCTGGATTATGGATCAGTTTTTCAACGCGGTGAATATTTCCGAAAAGCAGCGTTATCATTACCACCACTTTATGCTGATGGTGCATGAGGAATTACGCAAGCTGGGCAGTGGACATGAAAACCCGCTGGAGGAAGTGGCTGAACAGCTGGCCGGTGAGGTTAAATTGCTTTGCCTTGATGAGTTTCATGTGCTGGATATTGGTGATGCAATGATTCTGGCGCATATTCTGGAAGGGCTGATGCGTAACGATGTAATGATTGTGACCACTTCCAACCGGATTCCGGATGATTTGTATAAGGATGGTCTGCAACGGGCGCGTTTTTTACCGGCAATTGCGCTGATCAAGGAACATATGCACGTCGTGGAGCTGGATAACGGCGTTGACTACCGCATGAAAGAGGTGGCATCTGAAGTCACCCAGATAGAGCGCAGGAATATTTCCCGCTCGGATCGTGAACTGGAACAGCGGTTTGCAGCACTGGCAATTGGGGAAACACACAGCGATATAGACATCACCATTAATCACCGTCGTCTGCCCGTGCGGAAAAAGGCCGATAATGTGATCTGGATGGATTTTGCGGTGTTATTCGATGGCCCGCGGGCAACCAGTGATTATATTGAACTGGCGGAGCAGTATGCGGTGATTATTGTTTCTGATCTGCCGGTGCTGAATGAGGAGAGTGAAAATCCGGCGCGGCGCTTTCTGAATTTTGTGGATGAGTTGTATGATCAGAAAGTACAACTGATTTTATCGACAGACGTGGCACTGGAAAAGGTCTACCAGGGTAATACATTGAAGTTTGAGTTTGTACGGGTGCGCAGCCGTCTGAATGAAATGCAGACACCGGCTTATCTGGCGGCCTGATCAAGATTGCGGTCAGGTGACAAGGAATTTATTATAAAATAACTTTCGAGAATTACACTTATCACAAGTTATCTATACTTACGCATAACCTGCTTAAAGCCCCAGAATAACCCTGAACTCCTCACCATCATCCAGAAAATGAACGGATCTACCCAGTTTTTTGGCCTCCTGATAGACCATAGGCAAACCACGGCCCAATTTATCCATATAACCCAGATTCTCCATCAGCTTTACCAGCAAGGGGTTACGAGCAAAACTGGTGCCTGTCGTCAGTTTGGATATTTTAACGGTATTGGGTAAACGTCCGGGACTGATAAACTCAATACGGTCATCAAACAGGAATACTCTTATCTGTGAACCTACAATGCTGTAGTTCCGGTGAACACAGGCATTCACTAACAGTTCTCTCAGTACCTTATCGGGATAGCCTGGCTGGTCGATTCTTTTTGCACCAACAATATCGGATGGCACCGGAATATTCGCTTTCAGAGCAGCCAAGGCATTATCAATCTGCATAGGCAGTGGGCCCAAGAAGGTTTTTTTATCTCTCAAAGCTGAATCAATTTCAGCTCCTTCAAAGACGGCTAATGAGATTCCAGATTGTCGCAAATGATATTCCGGGGTAATTCCGAAAACTAATAAGCCACCCACCGTAGGGATCAGGTTTTCACTGGCAATATCACTGGCACTAATCAATCTGTTCCTTTCTTCTTCCTCTTCATTGAGAAAATCAATCCGATAACGGGAGAAATAATCAGCAATGGCCGACTGGTTCAGATGCTTGAGCTCAGCCCCCCCGACCTCCACGAGATCATAGTGGAATAATCCTGCAGCCTGAAACAGTCGGGTGAGTTCTTCACGGGAGGCAATACGTTTGGTGGAACCCACTCGAATAAAGTAGCGGTTCCTAGAGGTGTAATAAGGGCGGTCAGCCCCTTTTGGGATACTAACACGGGCGACCTGCACCCGTTCTCCTTTGGTGTTCGTAGCCTCCAGACTTTCGTAAACCGGATGTATGGGCGGGATCACGGCTGTCCGGCAGATATTCATTACATCTTCCTCATAGCTACGGGACAACCCCACCGCATTACCGTCATCATCAACTCCCAGCCAAATATCCCCCCCTTCACCATTGGCAAAGGCAACTATCTCCTCCGTCAATGTTTGAGCCGAAGTTTCTTCGCGTTTGAACTCGATATATTGATTTTCGGCTGTCGGAATCATTCGTGCAGCCCTAAACATCTTCCCGCAACCAGCGTGCCACATCCTTGGAGAAGTAAGTCAGAATCCCGTCAGCACCGGCACGCTTCATCCCCAGCAGGGCCTCCAGTACACAGGCACGTTCATCAATCCAGCCATTCATTCCGGCCGCTTTCAGCATCGCATACTCACCACTGACATGATAGGCATACGTCGGTACTTTAAATTCAGTTTTAACCCGTTGCACAATGTCCAGATACGGCATACCCGGTTTAACCATCACCATATCGGCACCTTCCTGTAAATCCATTGCTACTTCCCGCAGTGCTTCATCGCTGTTTGCCGGGTCCATCTGGTAACTGTATTTGTTACCGCTGCCCAGGTTACCGGCGGAACCGACCGCATCACGGAACGGGCCATAAAATGATGAAGCATACTTGGCCGCATAAGACATAATCCGGGTATTAACAAAGCCTTCCTGCTCCAGACCGTCACGAATCTGGCCGATACGCCCATCCATCATATCTGACGGGCCCACCACATCAGCTCCCGCTTCAGCATGTGAAACAGCCTGCCTGACCAGTACATCGACGGTTTCATCGTTCACGATATAACCGTCTTCGTTCATCAGGCCATCCTGACCGTGGGAAGTAAACGGATCCAGCGCCACATCGGTCATAATGCCCAGTTCAGGTACTGCATCTTTAAGCGCCCGGATAGCCCGCTGTGCCAATCCATCAGGATTATAGGCCTCTGCGGCCAGATCAGACTTGGCCTCCGGCGGTGTCACCGGAAACAGTGTCATCATCGGAATCCCCAGCTTTACGACCTCTTCTGCCTCCTGTATCAGCAGGTCAATGCTCTTGCGCTCCACACCCGGCATGGAAGGCACCGCTTCGCGCCGGTTCTCCCCTTCCAGTACAAATACCGGATAAATCAGATCATCCGTCGTCAGGCGATGTTCACGCATTAAACGCCGGGAAAATTCATCACGGCGCATACGACGCAGACGGGTGAACGGGAACATTCCGGAAGAATCGATCATTTTTAACCTTGTATTAAACCCTAAACCTCGGCATCCGCAGCCAGTTTCAGTGCTTCGCGCACCACCGCCTGCTGCTGGATCAGATGCACCTTGGCCGAACCAACGGCGGGTGCTGCTGCCGCTTCACGGCTGACGCAGATCAGGTCATGATAACCACAGTAAGTCTCGAAACGCGGCAGAATACCATCCCAGGCACCCTGATTAACCGGCTCTTCCTGACACCAGACCCTTTCTTCCACATTCGGATACTGGTCAACGATTGCTTTCATTTCATCACCGGGGAACGGATACAGCTGTTCCAGACGAATCAGCGCAATATCACGAATATTATGCTTGCGACGGGCCGCCAGCAGATCGTAATAAACCTTGCCGCTACAAATCACGACACGCTTGACAGCCGCCTTGTCTTCCTTAGCCTTACTGAGCAGATCGATATCATCCAGTACAAATTCGAATTTACCGCCTGTAAAGTCTGACAGCTCATTGGTTGCCAGCGGATGACGCAGCAGGCTCTTGGGAGTCATGACAATCAATGGCTTACGGTACGGTCGCAACATCTGCTGACGGATCATATGGAAAGTCTGGGCTGGTGTACTCGGCACACAGATCTGCATATTCTCCTGCGCAGCCAGTTGCACAAAACGCTCCAGACGTGCCGAAGAGTGTTCCGGCCCCTGCCCTTCAAAACCGTGTGGCAGGAACATGACCAGACCACATAAACGCTGCCACTTCTGCTCACCGGAACTGATGAACTGGTCAATGACGACCTGTGCACCATTGACGAAATCACCAAACTGCGCCTCCCAGATGACCAGTGTCCGTGGGTCAGCCGTGGCAAAGCCATATTCAAAGGCCAGCACCGCCTCTTCTGACAGCAGCGAGTCAATGACCGTAAACTGCGCCTGGTTTTCTGCGCTGTGTTGCAGCGGAATCCACTGTTGGCGTTGTTTCTGGTTATGCAGTACGGCATGGCGATGTGAGAAAGTACCCCGCCCGCAATCCTGGCCGGACAGGCGAACGTCAAAGCCTTCCTCCAGCAGGGTTGCATAAGCCAGTGTTTCACCAAAGCCCCAATCAGCCGGTTTTTCACCCCTGGCCATTGCGGTGCGGTCATCCATGACTTTCTTCACCCGGCGATGAACCTCAAAGCCTTCCGGAATACTGTTTACCCAGTTATCCGCAATGCGCTGAATACGCTCCGGCGGACAGGTCGTGTCAACCTGCTCGCGCCATTGACCATCAAGATAATCTTTCCAGTGGGTCTGTAAGGCTTCCGGCAGCGCATGACCGGTGTTGGCATCACCGACAAAATCATCCACTACGGCACCAGCTCCCATCAGGTCACGGTACTGCCTGACCAGATCATCGCTCTCTTCCTGAGTCATTACCCCGGATTCCACCAGCTTCTGCGCATATTGTGTCCGCGTTGTCGGTAACTTGCGGATAATACTGTACATAACCGGCTGGGTCATAAACGGCTCATCCGCCTCATTGTGACCCTGACGACGGTAACAGACCAGATCAATCACAATATCCTTCTTGAACTGATTGCGGTAATCCAGTGCCACATTGGCGGCATAAACCACCGCCTCCGGATCATCACCATTGACATGAATAATCGGCGCATTAATCATTTTCGCCGCATCTGTCGGATAATGTGTGGAACGGCTGTCTGCGGCGGTACTGGTGGTAAAGCCTACCTGATTATTCACCACGATATGTATCGTGCCCCGTGTCCGGTAACCACGGGTCTGTGCCATGCTGAAGGTTTCCATCACCACGCCCTGCCCGGCAAAGGCCGCATCACCGTGGATGACAATGCCCATCACTTCATTGCCGGTATAATCATGACGCCGTTCCTGACGTGCCCGTACCGAACCTTCGACAACCGGGCTGACAATTTCCAGATGTGACGGGTTGAAGGCCAGCGCCAGATGTACCGGGCCACCGGGTGTGGTGACATTGTTGGAATAACCTTTGTGGTATTTGACATCACCGGTATAATCATCGTCACCCGCCTTGCCATCGAACTCGTCGAACAGCACACCGGACGGTTTGCACATCAGGTTAATCAGTACATTCAGTCGTCCGCGGTGTGCCATACCGATCACGGCTTCCTGCAGGCCATCACGCCCACCCTCCTGAATCAGTGTATGCAACAGTGGAATCAGGCTCTCACCACCTTCCAGGCCAAAACGTTTCTGGCCGACATAGCGGCGGTGCAGATACTGCTCAAAACCTTCCGCTGCCGTCAGCTGTTTTAACAACACCTTGCGCTGTTTATCAGACAGGTTGGCGCGTGCCATGTCCGGCTCAATACGCTGCTGCAACCAGCTTTTTTCCTCTACATCCATAATGTGCATGTACTCGAAACCGGTGGTGCGGACATAGGTTTCTTTCAGGGCATACAGAATATTTTTCAGCGTTGGTTCCGCATGGAGATTAAAGGAGCCAGGATCAAAAGCGATATTCTGATCGGTGTCTTCCAGGCCATAATAGGCCAGTTCCAGTTGCGGAATCGTCGGCTGTTCGCCGTAATCCCCCAGTGGATTGGTTTGGGCATTCAAATGTCCCAGATAACGGTAGGCGCTGATAAGCTGGGAGACCTTGACCTGAAAACTGCGCCGTTCCAGGACACTTTGTGGAATATATTCGGCACTGGATGACATGGCGACATCGGGAGTGTGAACCATGCCGGAACCATTGGTTCGGGGAATCTGGGCTATGCGGTCAAAATAATCACGCCACTCAGCAGAAACGGAGCCAGGTGATTCCTGATACTGCTGGTAGACCTGTTCGAGAAAAATTGCGTGTTCGCCGTCCAGAAAAGATTCATCCGACGGGATATTATTGCCTTGCAGGCTCATGTAGTCCATCTCCTTGTGATTCCCCGATAGCGGTAGGGTATTGCCTATCATCAACTACAGTGCAGGTATCAGTATTACTGTTGGGCAGTGAAGTATAGCTTAAGCGGAATATATTTCCACTGTTTGTCCAACTTAATAATTGTCTGATTGGCGCACGATTATTCGTTATTCAGCCAGATCAGACTGGCCATTCTGCCGCTCTGGCCCTCACGGCGGTAGGAAAAAAACCGTTCCGGCTCGGAAACCGTGCAAAACCCGCCACCATAAATGTGCTCAACGCCCTGAGCACGGAGACGCTGCCGGGCCAGCTGGTAAATATCCGCCAGCCATTTGCCGTCGGTTTTTCCGGGTCGAAAGGCTGTTTCCGCCTGCGGGGAATGCTGTATAAAAGCCGCCCTGACCGCCTCACCTACTTCAAACTGCTCCGGGCCAATGGCCGGGCCGAGCCAGACCAGCACTTCGGCTGACGGGCAGCCCAGTTTGCTCAGGGTTTGTTCCAGTATACCGTCACACAACCCCCGCCAGCCCGCATGAGCTGCGGCCACCCGGCTGCCCTGCTGATCACAGAATAAAACCGGCAGGCAGTCCGCAGTCATCACCACACTGACTTCGCCGGGCTGCAAGGCGACGGAGGCATCGGCTCTTGGTATACCATCCGCCGCCTTCATTGTAGCCACTTCCACACCATGCACCTGTTCCAGCCACCGGGGTTCTGCCGGTAAACCCAGTACCTGCCCTACCCTGCGCCGGTTTTCTGCAACCGCATCCGCAGCATCCCCGACATGATCACCCAGATTCAGGCTGTCAAATGGTGGTTCGCTGACACCGCCCTGCCGTGTAGTGCAGACTGCATTAACGTGCTCAGCCACCGGCCAGTCCGGAATAATCCAGCCCCGTTCTGCGGCCGTGGTTTTCCAGTCCGTTAATACGGGTTTGTTAGC
>PDWJ01002519.1_pt1 | contig 19376 bp, 18 predicted proteins | sample 1430881 | NCBI WGS metagenome assembly PDWJ01 (sample SAMN01162460, study PRJNA174530) | Oral metagenome, whole genome shotgun sequencing project. | biome: Marine environment; feature: Marine mammal; material: Swab sample of the gingival sulcus; isolation source: swab sample of gingival sulcus...
CCAGAAATAACTAAGAGGTAACACCGAATGAAAACAAAAATCACGGAAATGTGCGGCATTGAACACCCAATTATTCAAGGTGGCATGCACTTTGTTGGCTTTGCAGAGCTGGCATCGGCAGTATCAAATGCCGGGGGCTTGGGCATTATCACCGGCTTAACGCAAAGATCACCAGAGGATTTAGCCAATGAAATTGCCCGCTGCAAAGACATGACCGACAAGCCTTTTGGTGTGAACCTTACCTTCCTGCCCACCGTCAGCTCTCCCGATTACCCCGGCTATATTAAAGCGATTGTCGAAGGTGGCGTGAAAATTGTCGAAACCGCTGGCCGCAGCCCGGAAAAATATATGCCGGCACTGAAAGATGCAGGCATTAAAGTCATTCATAAATGCACCTCGGTACGTCACGCCTTAAAAGCAGAATCGATTGGCTGTGATGCGGTATCCGTGGATGGCTTTGAGTGCGGCGGCCACCCGGGTGAAGACGATATTCCCAATATGATCCTGTTGCCACGGGCTCACGAAGAGCTCAGCATTCCTTTTGTTGCATCAGGCGGTATGGCAGATGCCCGGTCGTTAGTAGCGGCGTTATCCATGGGGGCCGAAGGCATGAACATGGGGACACGTTTTATTGCCACCAAAGAAGCACCGGCACACCAGAATGTTAAAGAAGCTATTGTGGCTGCATCAGAACTGGATACTCGCCTGGTGATGCGCCCACTACGCAACACCGAGCGCGTATTAAATAATGCGGCGGTGGAACGCTTGCTGGAAAAAGAACAAAAACTGGGTAAAGACCTGAAATTCGAAGATATTATCGAAGAAGTGGCCGGTGTTTATCCAAAAATCATGTTAGAAGGCGAGATGGATGCAGGTGCCTGGTCTTGCGGTATGGTGGCCGGTTTGATCCATGATATTCCCACCTGTGAAGAGCTGATCAGCCGCATTATGAGCGAAGCGGAACAGATCATTAAAGATCGTCTGGCAGGTCTGGTGTAACGTCCCTGTCCGATTCCTTGTCAGGGGTATTGAATATCAGGCCATCGCGCTGCCGGTGTTTCGGCGCTTGCAGCGCAGGCGTTTTGCCTGCTTTACCCGGCGGTGGTGCCACCGGGGTATCGGCTGCTGAAGGTGAAGCGCTTTTTGCAGTTCCGGCAGAGCCGCCACTGTTTATTTTTACCATCGGCCCGACAATCGACACCCCTGTGGGATCAATGGTCATCATTCCGGCACCACCTTTTAAGCTGATCGCCATACCCGACTGCATCACCAGGCTCAACTGTGCTTTTTGATGAATGTCTTTACCCGCCTGCACTTTTTGATTACCCGCCACGCTTTTCTGCCGATCTTTGCCGATTGCCTGAGAAACGCTGTCGCCGGTTCTAAAGGCATAGTGGCTGCCCACGGTATCGTGCCGATCTTTGCCAATCTTGTCGTAGGTGGACTGTTCAATGGTCAGGTGCCGGTCGTTTTCTATTGCCAGCTTGTAATCATTATTAATATAAGCATCCAGATTTTTTTGCGCGTGCAAATAAAGCTGTTCACTGTCTTTCAAATCATCAATTCTTAATTCGTGATAGCCACCACCATCGGGGTAACTGCGGGTCTTAATACCCATCCGGGTTTTATGATTGGGCAAGGCAACAGGCGGCAAATTCACATCATGATAAAGCGCCCCGGTCACTATCGGCCTGTCGAGGTCGCCATCCATAAAGTTAACCACCACTTCCTGGCCCACACGGGGAATCGCCAGGGCTCCCCATTCATTACCCGCATTGGGTTGCTGCACCCGAAGCCAGCAGGACGAGCCCTGATCATATTGGCCCTCTCTGTCCCAATGGAACTGCACCTTTATTCGCCCCAAATGATCCGTGTATATTTCTTCCCCCGGCGGCCCCACCACAAAAGCGGTTTGCAGACCTTCGATTAAATGTTTTCGGTGTCGCTGTGGTGTGCGGTAATTAACCCCAGCAGGCACTGCATAAAAAGTCACTGCATATTCAGTACCGTTTGAGGTCATACCTTCTTCCAACGACTGGGTCTGTTGCCCGGTCATTTCTACATTCAGCAACTGATAGGTTTTATTAAAAGTGGTATCAGGATGATCCTTTAACGTAAACCGACAACCGGTTGCCAGGTGCAGGCTGTCGGATCTGCCCACAATAAGCTCCTTGTCATGGCGGTGGGCGGCGAACTGAATAGCGGTGGCGGCCAGCGCCTGATCCTCATTGGTAAACAACCCGGGGTAATGATAGTGCCCCAGACTATTTGTATCGGCTTTGGTTTGATTGATTAATGCTAATTGAGGCTTTTCAAAATTGAAATCCGATAGCACCACTTCATTGGGCACCACTTTTTGCGCCTGAGTAACATCATAGATAACAGCGCCGTCCTGATGCATACCGGTTTTCGGGTGATAGGCAAGCGGCGTATCGGCCTGAATATCCTTAAAGCTGCCACCATGATCAGTGATCACCATCACCTGTCGATCCAGATAATGCTCGAAATAATAGAATATGCCTTCTTCTTCCATTAAGCGGGACAAAAAGTAGAAATCACTTTCGTGGTATTGCACACAGAACTCACGCGCCGGGTAGCTTTTTTTCAGATCAAACCGGTAATCGCTGTCGGTGATTTTTGCCTCGCCAAACAACTTGCCGATCATACCGGTAACACTGATGTTCTGAAAAATACGGCAACACGAACGCTGTTGCAAAAACCAGAATTTGGGCGCCAGCGTAATACGGTAGTTGGCTAACCGCGAACCCACCCCTTCTTGTTCTGCCATCACCACTTCGCCATGGAAAATCCGGGCGGGTTGATCCGCCGCCGCCTGGCCGGTTGCAAAAAGTGTCAACACACCCGCTTTCGTTAGCAGTCCATTGATGTTTAACGCCGGGTTTTCAACCGCTACCAGCAGTTCTATTTCATAAAGGCAGGCAATGGGCTCGCTGATTTTGAAGCGCTGTACATGGAAAATTTCCTGGCTTCCAATCAGCTGAAAATGAAATGTGGCGGTATTTGCAAGCATAATGCCTCCTGGTATCGGGTTACATACAGACACAGGCAAGACAAAAATCCGGGAGAAGGCAGCCCTTTAACTTGAGAGAATTATAAAAACCCATTAGACTGGTGATTTTTTGTACTAAGCTATTTTATAAAAGCAGCAATTTTTAATCACTAAACTGCTTTCACACCGTTTTTATAATGGGGCTTTTCACGAGTTCGGCAGTATGAACGCTCTAACCAGATTAATCAGCGCAACTTTATTGACAGGGCTTCTCGGCTCCATTTCGGGGGGCGTACAAGCGACACCTCTGAGTTATAACGATTGCATAAGCAATGAAGAGTGTATTTTTGTAGTCAATGCGGAAATACTTACCAATATTGACAGCAACACCCCTACGAACCGTATCGGCCTGGAATTGCTGCTAAAGGAAGAAAACAGTGCTGAGACAAATCCAGGCAACAATGCTGAAACCAGGTTTCAACAAGAAATATCGCAGTTTTTGTCGTCGTACCAAAACAGATCTATTAAAAAACCAGATCAAAACCGGTATGCGAACTACTATTACAAAAAAGACTTAGGCAGTTTTAAGCGCGTACATCTGAGCAGCAACGAAAGAAGTCATGTGCAATCGGTGCTGAACAATACTTTCAGTAGCAGCGGGACCAAAGCCTCCCGCGATATGTTATCCGTTGCGATGGACAAAACCAAAGCGCCCGCCGCTGCTCAGCTGCCCTCAGACCCTTACATTTTGCACAAAGTGGTCGCTTTTCATGTGGCACTGGTATTAATTGGCCTGATTTTTCTTAAAGTCAGCGACCGCTGAACCGGCGCAGCGCTAGCTGCCGACAAATAGCTTTATGATGCTGCCGAGACTTGCCGCAAATAATGACTGATCACATCACTGGCTTCATTTGCCCACCTATCGTAGGTTTTCAGGCTTGGGTGGAAACCGTCTTCCGCTAAAAAGTCCGCCTCCAGCGGAAAATCATTCGCCAGTAAAGAACAGCTACTATGAGCTGCCAGCAATTTTTGTAAATGCTGATTAAAACGCTTTGCCCTTGCCCCAAGATACCAGCGCAAGGGCTGCGGCAATGCTGAAAAGCCGTGCATGGGCGGTACCGGTGAAATAACAATATGCTTAACGCTGTATTTTTCCTGTAACAGGGAAATAACCTGATCCATGTTATCCAGCCAGTCTTCTACCCGTCTTAACCCTTTCACATCATTAACACCCGCAGATACCACGGCGATGTCATATTCCACCGGTTGTACACTGGCAAGCAGCTGACAAATCTGCTCGGTATTCAATCCCGATTGCGCCAATAATGCCCATGATACCGTATATCCACCCGATAGTTTTTCCACCAGGCGGCCAGGCAGCGCATCTTTTATATGCTCAACACCAACGCCGGCGGCAGCAGAATCACCCACCACCAATAAACGCAACAAGGGGCCTTTGCCTTGTACACCAGCGCGTTCTCCGCAGGCTTCCGGTAATACCGGTGTTTTAATCCGCGTATATTTCCCTTGCACCCACAGTAATGGCCCCAAAAATGTAATCACCGATCTGTCCAGCCATTTCATGCTTACCAATCCCCTGCTGTCCGCCACAAAAGCCTATTATGTCAGATTCAATCGCTATTAATCATTCATCAGCCACAAGCGCACCGTTAAATAATCCAGTAAAATGTCGCGCCCGACCTTTTTGGACAACCACCATGACCACCGCCCCTGCAAATCATTCTGTTCTTTTTGCTGTTCCTGTTGGAATTCGCTACATGCTGCTGAGTGCACTGGGATTTGCGATTATGGCTGCCGCCGTAAAATGGGTTAACGCAAGGGGCATTCCGGTGCTGGAAATTGTAGCTGCCAGAGCCTTTATTTCCCTGGTGCTCAGCTACCTGGATGTAAAACGAAAACGCATTTCTATTTGGGGGCAGCGCAAAGATCTACTGATTGCCAGAGGCATTTTCGGTTCTTTGGCACTGGTCTGTGTTTATTATGCCGTTACCGTCTTACCATTGGCTGAAGCTACCATTTTGCAATATCTGCACCCCATGTTTACCGCTGTGCTGGCGTTGATCTTTTTAAAAGAACGCCTGCACATGGCCACTATCATTTGCATTTTGCTCAGTTTTATCGGCCTGCTATTTATTGCCAGGCCGGATTTTTTATTCGCAGCAACCAGCGAACCCTTTCCTTTTATTGCCATTTGTGCAGCAATCGCAGGTGCTTTTGGCAGTGCTGTGGCCTATGTCATTATTCGCAAACTCAGCCAGACAGATGACCCCTCGGTAATTATTTTTTATTTTCCGCTCATCGCATTACCGTTTTCGTTAATACTGCTAGGTAGCGACTTCGTATGGCCAAAAGGGTGGGAGTGGTTTGCACTGTTAATGGTTGGTGTGTTTACCCAGGTTGGCCAGATCGGCTTAACCAAAGCGATGCAAACTGAAACCGCAGCCAGAGCAACGGCGTTTTCTTATATGCAGGTTATATTTTCCATTGTGCTTGGCTGGCTTATATTCAGCGAGTTTCCCGTTTTTTTAACCTGGATCGGCGGTGGTTTTATCCTGCTGGGGGCTTTCATTAATCTGTTATGGAAACCTGCCAGATAACGACTGCCATTGATACCTGTCTCGCAGCGCCCTTGCACTTACCATGAAATCGTGAAAACCTTACGCTTACTAATATCCAAAAGGAGAACCATGATGAGCTTGATAAAGACAGGCTTGGCAGGAAAACCGCTGGCAATACTTGGCGCGGTCATAACAGCGCTCTCCCTTCAAGGCTGTGCTAACACCGTTAAATACGGTGAAGCATCTCGCTCGGAAACCATCAAGACTGAAGTGGGCATGAACGAATTACAATTCGCCACCCAGAAACTGGCTTCCAAAATGCTCGCGTTTCCTTCTGTGGTAGAAGCCACTGCCACAAAACAGCCCACCATTGCCATTGACAGCATTACCAACCATACCTACGAAAACCTGAACACGGCACCAATGACAGCCAGCCTGTTTGCAAGACTGACAAGCTCCGGAAAATTTCGTGTGAGTGATCAGGGCCAGGTTAAGGCCAGCCATGAACAGGTTAAAGACCTGCTGGACTATGGTGCAACCACCGAAAAAGCTGCGCAGTTTATAGGTAAAGAAACAGGGGCTGATTATGTTGTGTACGGCTCATTAGCCAATATCATTCGTAACAAACCAGCCAATAAAGAAGTGTATTACCGTATCACCCTGAATCTATTCGACACCGGCACTGGCAAACTTATCTGGAAAGACGAGCAGGATATTCTAAAAAGCCAGCGCCCGGCGATTTATGGCATTTAACTTAAGCCCAGGCCACCGCTGTTTTCCATAGTGATTGCCTGGGTTGTTCATTATAAGTAGCCATCAACTCGATAGAACCCACAATGTTGTCGTTAAATCCAGGTAATTCATTTGCGGCAATACGGTACTCGGTATGTTCAGGGCCACCAACCATATAAATAGGCAAGCGCTCTACGTAGCTTTTACGCACTTTAAAACGCAATACATAGCCGACACCGGATTGCTGTACATTCCATTCAGAAGCAATTTTACGAGCAAACGCTTCGTGCAACATAGGGTAAAAATAAGGTTGCCAGTGCAATCGTGATGGGAATTTTTTCCACCCTGATTCGGCAATGCGCTTCAACTGCCCCGGCCCGACGGCACGATAAAGTGTTACCGTATCGCTGATTTGTTTGCTCATGAATCCCCACCCCTGTGTTATTTTAAAAAATCATTTTAGTCAGCAAATTATTACTTTTCGATGGAACCCATTCATCTTTTTTGATTTTTTCAGTTCCAATCGAATCTGCTGATACCAGATAACGCAACGGGCCTCCTGCCTGCCAGTCGTTAAATGGATAACAAGCTACCAAAGCAATTTTAGCCTGCGAAGCATCCAACGCTATTTTGGATTCCCGCACATCGGCAATCACTATGTCCGTTACTTGAAACTGATGAATTTCCCCGTTCACCGTTTCAATCGAAAATATGTCACCCACAGCCACAAACTGCAAAAAGTTAAAGTGTGTATCGCGGTGGCCGCCAATTACACTAACGCCTTGCTCACCCGGCATAACAGTGGCTGATAAATGCGCCGGGGCGAACGCCAGGTTGCGCCCACTGCCACCTTCTACAATGATCAGCTCCTGATGATACTGTGGCCAATGCAATTTTGCCACCGGCCAGGTATCTGCCCAAGGCCAGGGCGATACTTTTTGTGGTGCTGGCTGTTTCTTTTGATACGCCGTTTGCGCAATTTGATAGCCCCAGGCCTGCTCCAGCAGCCATTGGGCAAGCTCGGCTTTCGCCAGCAGATAGGCTCCCTGCCCTATCTGCCAACCGCCAAAGACAATCAATCCTGCTGCGAATAGCCGGAACAACATTACTGCGCCCTCGTAAATGCATATCTTATGGCAGAAAAGTTGCAGCGATATTGCAGCCGGTACAGCATAAGCCCGAAAAGCATCGCCAGCAATCCTAACATCAGCTTTTGTTCAATGCCCAAAGCTGTTTGCGGCATTCCCACCGCCGGGGCTTGCTGTTGGGAGCCATGGGGCATTAGCGCGGGTACCGGCTGGCTGGTTAATGATTCTGCGGATGGCCGCACCACCTGCTGAGCAACCGCCACAAAACTGGTAAAGCGAGTCACTATGCTGTAATCCAGGCCCAGCTGAGTAATCTGATCTTTATTCGTATCCCGTTGCCCCAAAGAAATACCTTCATCTTCAAGAGACTGTACCTTTTTTCTTGCCCATAAGGTGGCAACACCGGGTGCCTCGACCTGTTGCCCAAGGGACAAACGCTGCTCCCACGGTTGGCCGTTATATTCCCCTTCAATACGCAATTCCGCTGGCCATTGGTTAAAGCGGGCATTCACCAGTAAAGGCTCCCCCTGATAAAGATCAGGAATATTGGCCGGAAAAAACTCACCGTCATTCCCAGGGGCATAAACTTTCAGGTTGGTCATTACCGGCTTTTCAATGCGGGCGAACAACTGTGCCATTTTTTGCTGAACTTCCTGTTGCGAGCCGATCATCGAAAATGTTCCCTTGCCAAATTCCGCCGCCTTACGCATAAAGAATTCATTGGGTGCCGACCCGATACCCACCGTGTACAGGCGGCTGTTGTTTAAGGATTGCCCGATCAGTTGTAACAATGCCGCTTCGTTGCCGACACTGCCATCGGTAATAAACACAACCTGCTTTAAAAAGCTTTCACTTTCAGGAGAACTCAACGCCGCATGAAGTGCGCTGTACATTTCCGTGCCGCCAGAGGCATCCAGTTGATTCACAAAGTTTCGCGCCGCACTTAGCGAGCTCGCATCCGCCATTTGTGATTGCTGGAACAGTGCCCGATGGCTGGAATTGAATTCGATCAGATTGAATTGGTCGCTCGGCCTTAATTTATCCAGCGCCATCTGCACCGCTTGCTTGGCCTGCTGAATGGCAGCACCGGCCATCGACCCTGAGGTATCCACAATAATAATCAGCTCTCTGGGTGGCACCACATCCGAGGTGGCCTGCATGGGCGGCATCAACATCATTAGCAGGTGTTCACTGCTTACCGCTGGTGTATTTTGTGCGTTTTCTGAATCACTGGATAAGGATTCCGTAAAAACTGCCGCCACCGGTTGTTGTTGCGCCACCGGCTTCCAGCTAATCACAAAATCCCGGTTCATTAATACCGGGTTGTTTTTAGGGGTAATCTGATAGGTTCCCCCTTGGCGTTGCGTACCAATGCCGTGGTAAGGGGAATGAACGTCGGCCAACTCAAAGCCGGGGGATAGCTCAATCGCAATCCGGGCATGGTGGCTGTTACCGGTATTGGCTGCTTGCGGCACCTGAAATGGGGTGATTTCGTGGGCATCGGGCACCTGATCCGTAGGAAAAGACCAGCCCGCGACGCTCACCACCTGATAGGCAGGCATACCGGCAGGCGCATCGCCATGCAACGCACTAACGTCTGCCACAGGCCGACCCGGAATATAGCGGGGTGTAATGGTTAACGGTAATCGCAGCGAAAACTCGCCATCGCGGTAATGCAGTTCCTGCAAATAGCTGAAGTCCACCGCCACCGTTTCACCCGGAGCAATATTGGCTACCCGGGTGGTAAACAGGTTGGGCCGTTGTTGCTCCAGCAACCCTGCCTGTTTACCCTGGCGTTTGGCCTCTACAAACAGCTTGCGCGCCTGCTGCTTTTCTTTAATTACCCCTTCAATCAGGCGATCACCGATCCGTATTTTCATCTGATGAACAACACTGTTGCTGGGCAGTGGAAAAACATAGGTGGCTTCTATCCAGTTCGGTGTATTGTTTTGAAACTTCTGTTGGATATTGGCGCTCACCAGCATACCGTTAACGGCAATGCTGATGTCGTTGCCCAATCTGACCAGCCCGGCATAACCTTGATTGGTTTTCGCTACCAGGCTGCCGGTGCCAATTTCATTCAGGGTTTGATAAATTTCTTCCCCAGGGGGCTGAACCTTGGAAAAAGCACTGTTTTCAGCAAATGCATGGCTGTTGGCTTGCAACAACATCATCAGCACCAGCATAACCCCTGAAAGCATTAAATCTTTGTGTTTGGTAACATCCCATTTTATTTTCGACATTGCGTATTTCCTCATCAATCTGGGCATGGATTCAGGCACCCATTGGCAGGCTGTTGGGTGCGGTCAGGTCTATTTAACGCCTGAATAACGGCATATCGAGGCATGGAATCGGGCACAACCCGATGAATAATGACGAATTATGGCAAGCGGCTTCTTCCGCTCTAAATAGTTGATACAATGAGCAGCTCGTTAAGGCCACAACCTGCAACCACCTGAAGAAGCACCAAAAAACACCGATGAAGAGGCACCATGAATCGCCACATTGCCATTGTTGAGGACGAAGCTGCTATTCGCGATAACTACCGGGATCTGTTTTCCCAGAGCGGTTATGAAGTGAGCGTGTATGATAATCGCAGCGATGCCTTAAGCGCTTTCGATCAGGTGCTGCCGGATCTGGTCATTATTGACGTGGGCCTTAAAGATGAAATTGAAGGCGGTTTTGATCTATGCCGGGAGCTACGGGAAAAAACCCTGGATTTACCGATTATTTTTTTAACCGCCAGAGACAACGAGCTGGATGCCATTTCCGGGCTGCGCCTGGGGGCAGATGATTACCTGACCAAAGATATCAGCATGCCGCATTTACTGGCGCGGGTGGTAGCCCTGTTCAGACGCCTGGATGCACGCAGCCAGAGCCAGCCCCAACAACATGCCATACATTGCGATCAGCTGACTTTGGATCTGGATCGCATCGACATCCGCTGGCAGGGTCAGGAAGTGGATTTAACCCTCACCGAATTCTGGATGGTACATGCACTGGTAAAGCATCCCGGCCATGTTAAAAGCCGCCAGCAACTGATGGATGCCGCCAGCGTTGTGCTGGACGACAACACTATTACTTCCCATATAAAACGCATTCGAAAAAAGTTTATCGCCATTGATAAAAACTTTGATGCTATCCAGACAGTCTACGGTATTGGATACCGCTGGCATAACAGTAAAACGGGCGCATGAAATTTTCACTGATTAAACAACTGCTGGTCATTTCATTCTGCACGCTGATACTGCCCTGGACGGGCTGCCAGTACGTGCAGGAAATGGAAACTCTGATACGCCAACAACAAAGTAATACCCTGGTTACTTTTACCAAACCTCTGGCAGAAAATATAAAAACCCAGGCTGTTTTTAAAGACAAAACATCCACCAACGAGCATACCATGCCTTTTTTTGCGCCACTGGCATTCGCACCGGCCATTTTAGATGGCTATGATAATGAATGGGTGACCTTTACTACTCACCCATTACTCAGCACCGACTCTTCATTCAGTGCCGATCAAAACAATGCCCACGCTACTTTAAAGACTCAACTTTTTAATCAGGAATTATTTCTTTTTCTTGATGTAACCGATACCGATATTCGCTATTACGACCCCACCAAAGCCACATTAAAAACCCACGACTGGATTAAAATTATTACTCCGGGCAAAAATTATTTTGTGTTCACATCGGCGCCTGGCGATGTACGCGTTTTTTACAGTGCACCGCCTTTCACTCAGCTCACCCTGGCACAAAATATTAAAGGCAGTTGGCAGGAAAATGACCACGGCTATCAGGTTGAAATGAGCATTCCGTTATCGGCCGCCCAGGAAGGTATTCGTGTTGATATAAAAGATCACCGCCAGGGTAAAACCCTGACACTGGCATCAACCGCCAACACAGGCACGCAGCCTTTACTCTCGCCCTCGGCACAACTCACGGAATGGATACAACCCTTTGAAAGCCAGCAGTGGGATCTGCAAATAGTGAACGAACAAGGCTGGCCGCTGCTTTCCCGACCACCTGCGGATACGATTTCCCTGCCGCTGGTAACGCGGGACAACCTGGACAAATTGATATTAAACCGGCTGTATCGTTTTTTTCTTGATGCAACCCTGCCCACCAAATATGCCCAACAGTGGCCAATGGCCAGCACCCGGCTTTCCATGGTTAACGAACGTATTGATTTATCCCGCTTTGTCGGTTTTAAAAATCAAACCTTTCAACAATGGTATACCCTGAATGAAAGCAACCAATCCATTCTCCTGGTTATTCAACCCATCAAAGATGCCAACAATGTGCTTGGTTATGTGATTGCCACGCAAAAAGAAAACGCTCTATTAAGTTTTACCAACACCGCATTAAGGCGGGTAATGAATTTAAGCCTGCTGGCATCTATGGTGGTGGTCAGCGTGCTGCTGGGCTATGCCATATGGCTTTCGTTAAGGGTAAGAAAACTGAAACATAAAGCCGAAACGGCGATCAGCCCCGATGGCAGCATTACCCCCTTTCAACCCAGCCAGGCAGCGGATGAATTAGGGGAGCTTGGCAGAAGCTATGCGCAGTTATTATTGCGGGTGAAGCATTACAACGATTATTTACAAAGCCTGACCCATAAACTGGCCCATGAAATACGCACACCGTTAGCCATTGTGAAATCCTCGTTGGAAATGCTGGCAACCACTGCCACCGAAAATCAGCAGGATTACATTCAACGTGCCCTGCAAGGCAATCAACGGCTGGGAAATATTCTGAACGCCATGAGCGAATCCACCCAGGTTGAACAACTGGTGCAAAAAGCAGATTTTCACACCCTTGATTTAAACCTGTTACTGCAACATCTTGCCGAAGCTTATCAACAGGCATACCCGGAACATCATTTTGAGTTCATTGCCAAAACCAACCAGCAACCTGTCACCCTATCCGGCAATCCTGATCTGCTGGCGCAGATGATTGATAAACTGGTGGATAATGCCCGCGACTTTTCCCGGGGCGACAGCCCCATTCAGCTAATCCTTGATACCCAGGCACACCATGCGCTGATCAAAATCATTAATTATGGCTCTGCTCTGCCCGAAGACATGTCTTCCCAGGTGTTTGACTCTTTGATCTCGATTCGGGAGAAGAACAACCAGCAAGGCACCCATTTGGGGCTTGGCCTGTATATTGTACGCCTGATCACCAAAGCTCATCACGGCACGGTAACCGCCTATAATCTGCCCGAAGGCAAAGGGGAAGGCGTCTGCTTCGAGATACAGCTGCCTTTGGCTGCGCCAACCCGGTAAACGGCGCGTTTCATTAGCGGCTCTGACAGGAGCATCTATACTGGGTATTAAGTGCTTTTGTGAATGATTGTTTTTATTAACGCCCCGAGATGCCCACCATGCAAGATGCTTATGATGAGCGCCGCCGCGCCCCGCGCTCAGAAATTCAAGACACGCTATTTATAAAATCCATCAGATCTTCTCAAGTGACATCCGTTGGCAGCGATTTTAAAACCTGCAATACCATTAACGCCTCTGCCTACGGTATGCAGGTAATACTTGATTTTGAAGTGCTGATTGATTCCGAAATTGCGCTATGGATTACCCAGGAGGAAAATGAAGAGCGGGTATTGGTGGATGGCACCGTACGCTGGACCAGCAAAGCCGGCACCGACAAGTACCTGGTGGGCATAGAGCTGCACGAAGATTCTTGCGAACCTATCAAGCACTGGATCAATCAAAACCAGTCTGAATAGTGGCACTTGGCTTGAGCATGAGTTAGCATCACATCCAGAATTATTAAATCCGATCAGGTGATCATATGGGGATATTATCTGGTTTTGGGCTTTTGGTACTTGGTTCAGTCACTATAGCCGTTATTTATACGTTATTTGAAAAGCATCAGGAACGCAGGCTCATACAAAAAGGGCTTATAGCACCCTATCAAGGCTACAATGAGATGCACTTCAAACAACTGAAAGATGATGGGTACAAGTCAATAGCAATCCAGCGCATTCGCCGAGGGGACTCTTCTGGCAAAATTGCTTTAAAGGATGCTATAAAGCTGTATGAGCAGTTATAGGACAAATACATAACAATTAATCAGGGATAGCACCATGAAACCACAAATCGCCGCCATTGTTTTATCCACCGCCTTCCTTGGCGGCTGTTCAGCCCTTGAGCAACTGCCTGTTATCGGCAGCCCTGACCCGATTATCACAAACCTGATGGGCAAACCAACCAGCTATCTTAAAGACAAACTTGGCTTACCTAACAGGCGTCAGGATTCTGCTTCGGGTGCTATGGTATGGACGTATCTGGATAATGAAAAAGGCGTAACAGCCAAAAGCTGCGAAGTGTCGCTATCTATCCGTGATGACATTGTGGAACACGTTTATATTTCACGCCAGAACAAATCGTTAGCATCGTTTGCCACCAGCGCCTGCGATCGTATTCGTGATCAGGTGCGGGGGTAGTTGTTGTTTGCTGATAGCAACTAAAGCATGGCTTTTAGCTTTGACTTTACCGCAAGCCACTCTTCAGCCACGATACTAAAATACACCGAATCCCTGACATAACCGTTTTGTACAATCATATGATTACGAAACACCCCTTCTTTTTGGGCGCCAATACGGGAAATGGCTTTTTGTGAACGCTGATTCCTGGCATCAGTTTTAAATTCCACCCGTATTGCATTCAGACTCTCAAAAGCATGGGTAAGCAGTAATAATTTTGCTTCGGTATTGGCTGCGGTACGTTGCGCTTTTTTTGCCATCCAGGTGTAGCCAATTTCCAACCCACGATCCTTATGGCGAACATTAAGATAACTGGAGCTTCCCAGAACCTGCTTCGTGGTTAGTGAGCGAATAACAAAACAAAGGCCTTGCCCGGTATCAGCCGCATGTTTAAATTCATTCACCCAGCCAGCAGTATCTTCGATTGATTGAAAGCACGGACGCGGCATATAGCACCAGTCGTCTGCATTCTGACCAATGGCAAACAAGCCAGCAATATGCTTATCGGCAACCGGTTCAAGATAAACGTATTGGCCTGTTAGAGTAACGGGTTGAATATCCATACCATACTCTTATAAAAAAACGTCAACTTACGTGTTTTAGTGAAGGCAGCACTTTTTATATTTTTTACCGCTGCCGCAGGGACAGGGATCATTCCTTCCCACCTCTGGCTCATCGTATTGCACTGTTGCAAGGTTCTGCGTTTCCATTTCATCAAGGGTTTCATAGATCATTCGGCCAAGGCTGGCGTAATCGGCAGCGGCGGGTTTCAACAGAAAAGCCATATGCTCCGCCACCTCTGAAAAGCTTGCATCCTGGCGGGCGAAATCTTCATACACAGCGCGGGCATAGTTCTCATCCACAAAAAAGCTGAGCGGCAATAAATAGGCAGAAAGCTCAGCTTCCCATTCATCATCGCTGCTGACGACACTTTCCCAGATATCGCTCAACCAGTCATAACCTTCATAAAAACCCTTGCTCCACTGCCCTACCGGTGATTGCCTGCCAAAATTGGCAAACACATCATCGGTATTAACTTCCAGATCATCAGGCATCGGGCTTTCACCGGAAAGCACCCTTTCATTCACCCAGTTATAAAGCGACATAATCGCCTCCATGACTGCTGTGGCATCACCCAGCTGCTCAGGAATAGTTAAATCCTCGCCAACGACTATTGGCAGCCATTCACTGGGCATGATCATTTGTGGAGAACTGCAAACAGCCATAAGAAAGCCACATAACTCATAAAAGCTGAAAGCATTATCCTGCACCGCCAAATGGGGGAGGTAATGTTCAAGCTGCTGCTTTAATGTGTCAATGTCGCTAATATCCGGTTGTTTCACCACAATTACAACTCACCAATTTGTGTCAGCACCGATTTGAAACGTTCGCTGTATCTGGCACGCTCGCCGGCCGGTACTGCGCCCACCTGACACCATTGACGCAGCAATTTTATTATTTGACGACTCACATCCTGCTCGGCCTGGTCACGGTGCCCAAAACCGTTGGTTAAACGCGATACCTGTAATTCCATTCGTGTGCTTTGATCTTCCGCAGGCGACTCAACCCCTGCTGCGATTTCGAGCTGAATACAAAGGCTGCGCAGTTGATGGGTATTATCGGCCAGTTGATCGTCTGTTGGCATAACAGCACCTTCGCTAATGGCCTTAAGCTGCTGATAACGCCCAGGCAAATCGATATTGGTCGCCGCGTCGCTTTCCAGCACAGCAACTATTTCATCAGCCAACGGCTCAACTTTTTCACCGGATATGCATTGAGCCTCGAACGCATCCAACCGTGCCATAATCTGCCAGATTTTAGATGCCTCAGCTTTCTTTGCCGCTGCTTTGGCAGCTTTTATATCTGCCTGAAAATCATTACAGACTGCCTTATAACGCTTATGAGCTTCTTCATATTTATCCTTCGGCATAGTCCCAACATCAGCAAATCGTTTTTGTAATTCACGGAACTCTTTCTGACTGTTTTCATAAGACAAACTTTCGGATTCAGACAGATGCTCAATCAATTCAATAATATGATTGGCTTCGGCCAGATTCTTGTCACGCTCTTCACTGACAGCTTGCCGCTCGCTATCACGACGTTCAAAAATTTTATCGCAGGCGCTACGAAAACGTTTCCACAATTTGTTTTCATCACGACGGGCCACAAGGCCCGTTTCTTTCCAGCAACGCTGTAAACGTTTCGCTTCTTCAATGGCATTTTTTAACTCTGCATTGCTCAAACCTGCCTCAGCTGCCAATGCTTCGGCCTGGGCTATTAATTCTTCCCGTTTACCTTTGTTGCGCTCAAACTCCTCATTTAATTTGCCACGCAAGTTATCCAGCAACCCGTTAAACTGTTCTTGAACAGACTTTCCTTCTTTACGCTCCACCGGTGTATAGTCGCGCCATTCCCGTTTGGCCGTTTCATAAACCTGATTTACCACTACCCAGTCGGCCTGATCAAAATTGAAGTTTTGCAGATAGCCCTGCAACTGCTCCACAATGGCCTTACGCGCTTCCAGATTCTTGTAGCGAATCTCGGATAAGTTTTCGAAATAGCCTTTACAGGGTTCATAGGCTTTTTCCGCTGCTTCGCTAAAACGCTCCCACAAAGGCTGACTATCTTTCGAGTGGCCCAGCGATTTCCATTCAGTCTGCAAACGCTTGATGCGATTAGCCAGTTCCTGTGGATCAATATCAGCATTAATCAACGCTTCCATATCAACGCACAACTGCTCTTTCTTTGGCGTAATAGCAAACCCCTGCCAATCACGCAACTCATTCACTCTTGCTGAATAATCTCGTAATTCTTTCTGGAATTTTTGCACACTTTTATTGGGAATATGTTTCTCCCATTTCTGTGCTTCCGCCAATGTTTTATTGGCGAGTTTCAAGCTGCCATCGTTAATGGCCTGATCTAACTGTTGCAGCAACTCTTTCAGCCTGCCAATCGCTTCCGATTCTTTTTGTTGGGCTTTCTTACGAGCCGTTTCATAAACCGCATTAGCCCGTTTAACCAACACTAAAACGTCTGGCAGTGTAAAATCGCCTGGCCATTGCAAATCTTTATAGGCTTTATCCAGCGCTTTTTTCAACCCTGCTAATTCGTGGGCTGTTGCATCATCAGCTTCAAGCACCGCATTGGCCGCTTCACTCAAAGCATCACTGCGATCATTCAGCAACTGCACCGACTTTAACACTTTTTCTAAAACTGAATAGGCTCGATTAAAACGTTTACGCTCATCAGCAGCGGGCCTGGAGGTCTCAGCCGCTTCCTCCCAACGGGTTGCCTGGGTGGTTAATAATGCGGTCAATGCAGGCACATCTTCAGCCTTAATCTGAGGCGCTGCTTTTAGTTGTTGTAACGCGCTTTCAAGTTGTTCGCAGGCGGCCATTCGCTCCTGCAACGCCTGACGTTGCTGCTGCACCTGCTCCTTAATGGCGTTCTCTTCCTGCTCGGCATCAATCACCTGTTGGCGGCACAATTCATAGGCCCGATTAAACCGCTGGCTGTCATCGGCAGAGGCATGCATTTCAACCCGTGTCCATTGCTTGTGCCAATGAGCCACTTTTGTCTGCCACATCGGGTCATCACTGCCACGAGCCAGCTGTTCCATATTGCGACAAACCGAATCAATCTGCTGCTCCAGATTTTCTTCTTGCTGTAGTGTTTCACGGATCTGATTCAGCTTATTCCGGGCAATACGAAACACACTTTTATCTTTACCTTTGGTTGCCTTTTCAATGGCTTCCAAAACCGTTTCATCGGAAATTTTTTCAACGGCTTGAGTTCGTAAAGCAGCCAGCGGCAGGCTCAAAGCATATTGCTGTAACAGGGCTTCATCATTAATATGTTGTAATGCCAATAAACCTAAAGGCGCACTTTTGGTTGTTTCCACAATAGCGGCTAATGCCTGGGCATCAAGGTCGTTAATCAGGGTTTCCATGTCGGAACCTAACTGATCAGCATTACCCGACTGCGGTAGTTGCGACACCAGATGCTCAATTATTTTTGTCCGTACCTGCGGATTTTTTTCCAGCTGAGCGATAGTTGTTAACGCCTGTTGATCCTTTATTTTAATAACAGCCGCTAATCGAACATCGGCGTCTACATCGTTTTTTGCCAGCAGTTCAATAATCTTTAAGTCATCGCTGTTATCAGCATTCAAATGGGCTATTGCCTGAATACGTACATGGGGTTTTGCGCTTTGCCATTTTGGTTTAAACAGTTTTCTAAACATAATTTTCTGATTTTTATTAGTGAGTACGACGAATGTAAGTCACAAAGCTGCCTTTGATTTTACCTGGCAGCTCAGTGCGTTCGGTTTCTTGCCAAACGGTTAAATCTATTGCTGGAAAAAAGGCATCACCTTCGGGATTCAAATGCACTTCGGTTATGTACAGGGTATCGACCAGAGCAATGGCTTCCTTATATATCTGGCTGCCACCAATAATCACCGCTTCCTGCTGATTTTCCGTTAACAACGAGCTGGCAATGGCAACACCCTGTTTTAAGTCACCTGCAAGGTAGCAGTTTTCCGGCAGTGGATAATCAGCATTACGGCTGATCACCACATGGGGCCGCCCTGGCAAAACCCGCCCCAGGGATTCAAAGGTTTTGCGCCCCATAATAATAGGCTTTCCCATAGTGCGCCGTTTAAAATATTTAAAATCTTCGGGTATGTGCCACGGCATTTGATTGTTGCGACCAATCACGCCATTGTCAGCCATCGCCACAATAAGAGACAGCATAACCTCTCCTTTTGCAGGGTATGAATTCAGATCGCAACCGGTGCTGCAATATGAGGATGAAATGAATAATCCAGCAACTCAAAATCTTCGAAAGTAAAATCGAAAATAGAGGTAATCTGCGGATTGATTTTCATGGTTGGCAGCGGCTTGGGATCTCTCGACAGTTGCAGCCGGGCCTGATCCTGGTGATTAAGATACAAATGAACATCACCAAAAGTATGCACGAAATCGCCGGGTTTAAGCCCTGTCACCTGCGCCACCATCATGGTTAACAATGCATACGAAGCAATATTAAACGGCACCCCCAGGAACACATCGGCACTGCGCTGATACAACTGGCACGACAGCTTGCCTTCGGACACATAAAATTGAAACAAACAGTGACACGGCGGCAACGCCTGTTTGTTATGTCGCGCATTATCAACCGGGCTCATTGCTACATCGGGCAATACTGTGGGGTTCCAGGCACTCACCACTAACCGGCGGGAATCCGGGTTATTGCGGATTTCTTCAATCAACGCGCTGATCTGGTCAACCGTTTCACCGTTAGGGCCTTCCCAGGAGCGCCACTGTTTGCCATATACCGGGCCCAGCTCGCCTTCCGGGGTTGCCCATTCATCCCAAATGGAAACGCCGTTATCTTTCAGGTATTGAGTGTTGGTTTCACCTTTTAAAAACCACAGCAGCTCATGGATGATGGATTTTAAATGGAGCT
>PDWJ01002520.1_pt1 | contig 19376 bp, 15 predicted proteins | sample 1430881 | NCBI WGS metagenome assembly PDWJ01 (sample SAMN01162460, study PRJNA174530) | Oral metagenome, whole genome shotgun sequencing project. | biome: Marine environment; feature: Marine mammal; material: Swab sample of the gingival sulcus; isolation source: swab sample of gingival sulcus...
GATCGCGCCGATCGCCATGGAAGAGGGCCTGCGCTTCGCCATCCGCGAAGGCGGCCGCACCGTGGGTTCGGGCGTCGTGTCGAAGATCATCGAGTGATCCCACTATATTGCTGAACAGGAAAGGGCCGTGCCGCAGGGCGCGGCCCTTTTTCTTGGGGCGGATCGAAATTCGATCTGGAAAGGTGGTCGCCCGGCCCGGCAGGCCGTTCTGCGCAGACCGCCGGTGCGGCGCAAGGACGGATCCTGCAAAGAGGGGTTGAAAAGCCTTCGGCCTTGGGGTACGCCGCTCCGGCGATAGGGGTATAGCTCAGCTGGTAGAGCGACGGTCTCCAAAACCGTAGGTCGCGGGTTCGAACCCTGCTGCCCCTGCCATCCTCCCGCCCGTGGTGCGTCTGACCCTGTGACGGCGCAAGCCGCCTCGAAGAGCAGTTGTCGCCCCGATCCTCGCGACCGCCCGGATGTGGCCGCACAGATCCACAGGGTTTCCCCGCTGCCGCCCGAATACCGCCGGAATCGGGGGCGAAAAGTCCGATATCTGCAACCGGATATCTGCCACCAGACGAGGTATTTCATGGGACGCTTTCTGGCCCTGTTCTTTCTGTTGCCCTGGTGGGTCTACATTCCGGCTTCGCTCGGGGTGGTCTGGCTTGCCGAGCGGTCTTATGAACATGCGCTTGAAGCCGAAGCCGAAAAGGCCGCAGCGCTCGACGCCGGGTTGCCGGTCGCGGTGGATCTGAGCGATTTCGACCGTGACCGCGACGTGTATCCGGCTGGCGAGGTGCATGTCACGGGCTGGATCAATCCGGAGTTCAACTACGAATTGGTGCAGAAACGCAACGGTATCACCATTGATACCCGCCACATGTTCATGATGTTCGGTTCCGCCGATCCCGCAGATGCGCGCGAGGTGCGGGCGGCGGTGATGCTGACACCGGCGCAGCGTGAGGATTTCCTCGCCCGGGGTGCCGAATTCGTTTCCGGGTTTGGCAACGGGGGCGGGCTGGTCTTTGCCTTCAACGGCTTCGGCGACACCTACAACACTTTGGGCAGTCTTGCGGCGAAGGCGATCGCGGAGAAGGGGCTCAGCAAATCTCCCGATTTCATCTTCATCGAACCCTTCATGGACGGCCGTGAAGCAGCGCTGGCACCGAAAGGTATTCCCCAAAAGACCCGATATTTCGGCTGGCTGGCGGCCGCGGTGGTTGCGCTGATCGGGACGATGAAACGGGTGATGTCGGTGCTCGCGGGACCAGATCGCCCGGGAGGCGGCTCAAACGGGCGCGCAAAAGAGGCGTCAGCGGTGGCCACAGCCGCGCCGGCGCCGGCCTCCAGGACTCCGGTTCTGTCTCTGCCCGCAGCCGTGTCAGAGGATACGCCACTGGGGCGGGTCTCCCGCAGGGCTGTCCGCCCCGGGGCAGAGGGGGTGCCGCTTCCGGACGTCTATGGCGGCAGCAGCATCGAACAGACCCGGGCGGCGCTCGCGGCGAGTGATCCGCAGGGCAAGGCCGTCCGGGTCGGTTCGCAGGGGATGCGGCTTCGCGACAGCGGCGCGGTGGCGAAGAGCAGCCTGCCGGTGGTGCTCGCGAGCGGATCGTCCGCGGCGGAAGAGGCAAAGCCCGGCCCGGCAAACGAGGTGAAGCCGCTCCCGGCAAGCGGGGTGGAGACCATCCCTGCCTCCACCTTCTACACCAGGCTTGCTCTCGCGATGCTGGTGGTCGGGGGGCTGTCCTATGATCCCGCGTTGATCAGAATTGCCTTTTTCGTCGTGATGGCCGGTCTGCTCTGTTTCGGAGTCTATCTCGTTTACCGGAGGACTGGCGGTGGGGAGCGGCTGCTCGGCATCATTCCGACGGCTCTCCAGTCGCGCAGCACCTCAACTGGCGCGGAACCTGTGGCGCTGGCGCCGGGGGGCGAGACACTCAGCCTTCCTGCGCCGGTCAGAACCTCCAAGCCGCGGGAGCGCGGGGTGATCTGAGCGGCGGCACGGCCTTTCGGATCCGTCGCACCAGCTGAACGGGAGCCGCGATCCCCGCCGCTGGCCCGGCGGGGCTGCCGTCTCCGCAGCCGCGGCAGGCGTGAGCCCCCTTGAAAAGCGCCCGCACATCCCGTAAGTGCCCCTTGTTCCGCGAAAGGCAGCACGATGGCGAAGACGAACCCGTTCCAGTTTATCCAGCAGGTCCGCTCCGAGGTTTCCAAGGTCGTCTGGCCGACCCGGCGCGAAGTGCTGCTGACCACCGGCATGGTCGTCGCGATGGCGGCGCTGACGGCGACGTTCTTTTCGCTGGTCGACATGGTGATCCGCTTCGGGCTGAAAAGCGTGCTCTCCGCCTTCGGCTGAGCGAAGCCCGGCTGCGGCCCGAAACGCCTTGAAACGGCAGGGGTTCGGGGATACTCCGGACGCCACTTCCCTGGCGTGCACGGGATGTGCCTGCCCGCCGGTTCGATCGCGCAGCGGCGCAATTCGCCCGCGACCCATGAATTCCCGGGCACAGAACCGCCCGACTGAGACAAGGCTGAGACGATATGGCGAAACGGTGGTACTCGGTGAGCGTGCTCTCGAATTTCGAGAAGAAGATCGCCGAACAGATCAGGCAGGCCGTAGCCGAAAACGGCCTCGAAGACCAGATCGACGAGGTTCTGGTGCCGACCGAAGAGATCATCGAGGTGCGCCGCGGCAAGAAGGTGACCACCGAGCGCCGCTTCATGCCGGGCTATGTGCTGGTGCATATGGAAATGTCGGATCAGGGCTACCATCTGGTCAACTCGATCAACCGGGTCACCGGGTTTCTCGGGCCGCAGGGCCGTCCGATGCCGATGCGCGATGCCGAGGTGAACCAGATCCTCAACCGCGTCGAGGAAGGCGTGGAAGCGCCGCGCACGCTGATCCATTTCGAGATCGGCGAGACCGTATCGGTCACCGACGGGCCGTTCGAAGGGTTCGATGGCATGGTCGAGGGTGTTGACGACGAGAACCAGCGGCTCAAGGTCTCGGTCTCGATCTTCGGACGCGCCACCCCGGTGGAGCTGGAATTCACCCAGGTGTCGAAGCGGGGCTGAGGGCCGCAGAGGGCCGGAACCGGGCTTGGGGGCAGAACCGGGCCGGGTGCGGCCGGGTTCCGGTTTCGGGCTTGCGGGGCTTTGCAGCGGGCAGAAAGGTCTTGCCTCCGGCAGGGAACAGGGGGCTTTTCCCCCTTGCGCCCACTGAAGGGTGCCCCCTCTGTGGCTCACCCCCGTTTGACGATCCGCGCCGGAACCCCCACCGCAATCGCGCCTTCAGGCACGTCCTGCAATACCACCGCGCCGGCGCCGATCTTCGCGCCGCGCCCGATGTCGATCCGGCCGAGTATCGCCGCCCCGACGCCGATATCGGCACCGTCGCCGATCACCGCCCAGGCCCGGGTGCGCTCGGTATGGCTGATGCCGAAAGTGGTGTTCTGGCGGATGATCACATCGTCGCCGATGGCGCGGGCGATCAGGATCATGCCGCCGAAATGCTCAAGCTTCACCCGCCGCCCGACGTTGACCGTATAGGGCAGGTCGATGCCTGCGAGCACCTGGGTGAGCTTGGCGCCGATCCTGTAGAGGAGGCTGAAGGGCAACCGCAGCAGCTTTGGCCGGACCGACATCCGCCAGTTTCCGAACCGGTGCCAGAACAGGGCCCAGAACCCTTGCGCGCCGAGCCCGCCCTCCTGGGTGCGGTAGTCTTCGCGCACCAGCGCCCGGAAACCGATGCCTTCCGGGTTGCGGTTGGCGATGCCGGTATTGTGCGACTCATCGTAAAGCCCGGGCGTCTCCAGCAGGCGTTGGGCATAGCTCAATGCCGCCTCTGTCTCGATGGCCGTTCGGTCTCCGCCGTCGGTCTTGCTCATGGATTGTCCCTCCTTGCCTGGACCCACGGCTTCCGGAGATACCCTGACGCTGTTTTGTGTCAAGACGACGGTGGGCTAGGCGCGGCCTGCCGCCGGATGCGGGTTGCCAAATCCGCGCAACCGGCGTAGACACCTGCCGTTCGGGGCCGCCGCACGGCGAGTCCCCCGGGCTTCATGCGTGGGAGGCGAGGGCGCGCGCGTCCGGACCTGACCACGTCAACCGCAAGCGCCCGGACGCGTCTGGGGGCTGTTGATCAGAAGGAGAGACCAGATGGCCAAGAAGGTCGCTGGCACCATGAAGCTGCAAATTCCCGCAGGTCAGGCCAACCCCTCGCCGCCCGTCGGCCCCGCGCTCGGTCAGCGTGGCATCAACATCATGGAATTCTGCAAGGCGTTCAACGCCAAGACGCAGGACATGGAACAGGGTGCGCCCTGCCCGACCGAGATCACCTATTATCAGGACAAGTCCTTCCAGATGAACATCAAGACGCCGCCCGCGTCTTATTATCTGAAGAAGGCGGCCGGCCTGCCCAACGTGGGCAAGCGCAACCGTCCGCGCGGTGCCGAGAACCCGGGCCGTGAGGTGGTTGCCAGTGTGACCGCGGCGCAGGTGCGCGAGATCGCCGAAGCGAAGATGAAAGACCTCAACGCGATCGACGTCGAGGGTGCGATGCAGATCATCCTGGGCTCTGCCCGGTCGATGGGGATCGAGGTGAAAGGGTAATCCGATGGCCAGACATGGAAAACGTACCCGCGCCGCCCGCGAAGCCTTTGCCGGCAAGGAAAACCTGAGCGTCGAAGAGGCGGTCGCGCTGGTGAAGGGTGCCGCTTCTGCGAAATTCGACGAAAGCGTCGAGATCGCGGTGAACCTCGGGGTCGACCCGCGCCACGCCGACCAGATGGTCCGCGGGGTTGTTTCGCTGCCCAACGGCACCGGCAAGACCGTGCGTGTCGCCGTCTTCGCCCGTGGTCCGAAGGCCGAAGAGGCGCAGGCCGCCGGGGCCGATATCGTTGGCGCCGAAGACCTGATGGAGCAGATCCAGGGCGGCAAGATCGACTTCGACCGCTGCATCGCCACGCCCGACATGATGCCGGTCGTCGGCCGCCTCGGCAAGATCCTCGGCCCCCGCAACCTGATGCCGAACCCGAAGGTCGGCACCGTGACCATGGATGTGACCGACGCCGTGGCGAAAGCCAAGGGCGGCGAGGTCCAGTTCAAGGTCGAGAAGGCGGGCGTGGTGCATGCGGGCATCGGCAAGGTGTCGTTCGACGCCGCCAAACTCGCCGAAAACCTCCGCGCTTTCGTCGATGCGGTGCAGAAGGCCAAGCCGAGCGGCGCCAAGGGGGCCTATATGCAGAAGGTCTCGATCGCCTCGACCATGGGGCCGGGCGTGTCGGTCAATATCGACAGCGCCACCGGCAACTGAGCCGGGCCCGAGAGACTTATCGGAGAGACTTCTCCGAGAGACTTCGCAGGGGCGCCGTTCCGGCGCCCCTTTTCGTTGCCGGATCAGCCGGCGCGTTTGGCCCCGAGGGCGCGGATGCGGGTCAGCATGGCGTCGCGCGCCGCGGCATCGGTGCTGCGGATCGGCGACAGGTGATGCACCTCGCGCAGCCTGATCCCGCAGGTTCCGAGGATCTGACGCCGCAGGATGCTGACCCATGCGGCGCGATAGAACAGCCGGAAAAACCAGCCGGGGGTGTCGGAGGTGAGCACCAGATCGGCGCTGCGCCCGGCCAGAAGCCCTTTGGGGGCCGTCTGGTCCGGCTCGAAGCGGAAGGCCTGTCGCGGCAGCAGGGCGCGGTCGAACAGGCCCTTGAGCTTTGCCGGGGCGCTGCCCCACCACAGCGGATGCACCACGATCAGGTGATCGCACCATTGCAGGTCCTGCCAGAAGGCCTCGAGGTCGGGTTCGAGCGGTTGCGGCTGGTCGTAGCCGGCGCGCAGGTCGGGATCGAAAGCCATCGCCGACAGGGCCACCAGCCGGGCCTCGCCCGTGCCCGCCCCCTCGGCGGCGGCCTCTGCCAATGCCCCGCAAAACGATTGCGCCTTCGGGTTTCCGTTCAGAATCAGGATCTTGTGCGGCATGTTCGGTCCTTCCGGGGGGCTTGCGGCCTTTTGGCGGGCAGCGTGGCGCAAATCGTATTGGCCGCCGGTGCCGCGGTCAATCCGCGCCCCATGAGCGGGTTTCACATGAGCGCTCTGGCGCTTCCGCGTGGCGCTGCGCAGCCCATGCAAGCCAGGCCTGACCCCGGAGACGGGGCAAGCGGCGGGCAACTGGCGCTGGCGCGAATGGCCAATGAGCCCTTGCCTTGGCGCGCGTTTGTTCGTAAAGGCTGCCATGCAGGCCAGCGTGCGATTCGTCGTGCGCTGTTTTTGCATTCGTCCGAGACGGTGGGTGGCACATGCCATAAACCCTGCCCGAGACGGGAAAGATCAGTTTTCTTCGGGCAGCCAGCGCTTCCCGGGGCGATTTGGACAGACCCGTAACCGGACCCGATTGCCGGGCCCTGGCCCGGTGAAACATGAGCCGGGGGGTCATCAGCCTCCCAAACTGGAGTGAAACTGTGGATAGAGCCCGGAAAGAGAAAGTGGTCGAGGAACTCGGCCAGATCTTCGAAAGCTCTGGCGTCGTGGTGGTAGCACACTACGAAGGTCTCACGGTTGCAGAGATGCAGGACCTGCGCGGCCAGATGCGTGAAGCTGGCGGTGCGGTTCGCGTCGCCAAGAACAGGCTCGCCAGGATCGCCCTTGACGGAAAGCCGGCGGCTTCGATCGCCGAATACCTGACGGGCATGACCGTTCTCGCCTATTCCGAAGACCCGGTGGCTGCCGCCAGGGTCATGGACAAGTATTCCAAGGGGAATGACAAGCTCGTCATCCTTGGCGGTGCGATGGGTGAGACCGCTCTGGACCAGGCCGGTGTGAAAGCCGTCGCCGCGATGCCGTCGCGTGAGGAGCTCATTGCTTCCATCGTCGGTCAGATCGGCGCGCCCGCTTCCAACATCGCCGGGGCCGTTGGCGCACCTGCTTCGAACATCGCATCCATCCTCTCGACCATCGAGGAGAAGGCTGCGTAAGCAACCCGAGACCGGCGTGGCGCGCGAGCGCATGACGTTGGAACACAATACAGACGGAAAGAAGTCACATGGCTGATCTGAAGAAACTTGCCGAAGAGATCGTGGGTCTGACCCTTCTCGAGGCCCAGGAACTGAAAACCATCCTCAAGGACGAATACGGCATCGAGCCCGCCGCCGGCGGCGCGGTGATGATGGCCGGCCCGGCCGATGCCGGTGGCGCCGCCGAAGAGGAAAAGACCGAGTTCGACGTGGTGCTGAAGTCGCCCGGCGGCAACAAGATCGCGGTCATCAAGGAAGTCCGTGCCATCACCGGCCTTGGCCTCAAGGAAGCCAAGGCGCTGGTCGAGGAAGGCGGCAAGATCAAGGAGCAGGTCTCCAAGGACGAGGCCGAAGAGATCAAGACCAAGCTCACCGAGGCTGGCGCCGAGGTCGAGCTGGCCTGAGGCTGACGGCGGGCGCGCCCGCCGCATGATATCACGGGCTGGATCCGGGCAATTTCCGGGTCCAGCCGAACCTGTCTTGGAAAGGGCTCGAAAAGGGCCCGGCCGCGAGCGCGTTTCCGCCGTGAGAGCTCTTTCCAAGGCGCGGTTCGAAGGATCGGGAGGGTGCCGGTGGGAGGGCGCCCAGGTATGGATCCGGAACCCCCTGTTTCGAACGGAGCGTGCGCCGGACCCCCGACGGCCGCGCGCATCAGTGAGAAAATGAGAAGGTAAATCCTTATGTCGCAATCCTATCTCGGCCAGAAGCGCCTGCGCCGTTACTATGGCCAGATCCGTGAAGTGCTGGAAATGCCGAACCTGATCGAGGTGCAGAAAAGCTCCTACGATCTGTTCCTGAATTCCGGCGACCAGCCCGAGCCGACCGATGACGACGGCATCCAGAAGGTGTTCAAGTCGGTTTTTCCGATCAGGGATTTCAACGAGACCGCGACGCTGGAATTCGTCAAATACGAGCTTGAACCGCCGAAATACGATGTCGAGGAATGCCAGCAGCGCGACATGACCTATTCGGCGCCGCTGAAGGTTACCCTGCGGCTGATCGTGTTTGACGTCGACGAGGACACCGGCGCCAAATCGGTGAAGGACATCAAGGAACAGGATGTGTTCATGGGCGACATGCCGCTCATGACCCAGAACGGCACCTTCATCGTCAACGGCACCGAGCGGGTCATCGTTTCCCAGATGCACCGCTCTCCGGGGGTGTTCTTCGACCATGACAAGGGCAAGACCCACGCCTCCGGCAAGCTGCTGTTCGCCTGCCGCATCATTCCCTATCGCGGCTCCTGGCTCGACTTCGAATTCGATGCCAAGGATATCGTCCATGCCCGCATCGACCGCCGCCGCAAACTGCCGGTGACCACGCTGCTCTATGCGCTGGGGCTCGACCAGGAAGCGATCTGCGACAATTATTACGACACCGTCACCTATACCCTGCGCAAGCACGAGGGCTGGGTGACGAAGTTCTTCCCCGAGCGCATCCGCGGCACCCGCCCGGCGGTGGATATCGTCGATGCGGGCTCCGGCGAGGTGCTGTTCGAGGCCGGCAAGAAGGTCACCCCCCGCGCGGTCAAGAAGATCATCGACGAAGGCACGGTCACCGAGGTGCTGGTGCCCTTCGACAATATCGTCGGCCGTTTCGTCGCCAAGGACATCATCGACGAAGAGACCGGCGCGATCCATGTCGAGGCGGGCGATGAACTGACCTGGGAACTCGACAAGGACGGCGAGGTTACCGGCGGCAGCCTCAAGGAGCTGATCGACGCCGGTGTCAGCGAGATCCCGGTGCTCGACATCGACAATGTCAATGTCGGCCCCTACATCCGCAACACCATGGCGGTCGACAAGAACGTGAGCCGCGAGACCGCGCTCATGGACATCTACCGGGTGATGCGTCCCGGCGAGCCGCCCACCGTCGAGGCCGCGAGCGCCCTGTTCGACACGCTGTTTTTTGACAGCGAGCGCTACGATCTTTCCGCCGTCGGCCGCGTCAAGATGAACATGCGCCTCGATCTCGACGCCGAGGACACCCAGCGTACCCTGCGCCGCGAAGACATCGTGGCCTGCATCAAGGCGCTGGTGGATCTGCGCGACGGCAAGGGCGATGTGGATGACATCGACCACCTGGGCAACCGCCGGGTGCGCTCGGTCGGCGAGCTGATGGAAAACCAGTACCGCGTCGGGCTGTTGCGCATGGAACGCGCGATCAAGGAGCGCATGAGCGCGGTCGAGATTGATACCGTGATGCCGCAGGATCTGATCAACGCCAAACCGGCGGCGGCGGCGGTGCGCGAGTTTTTCGGCTCGTCGCAGCTCAGCCAGTTCATGGACCAGACCAACCCGCTCTCGGAAGTCACCCACAAACGCCGCCTCTCGGCGCTCGGCCCGGGCGGCCTCACCCGCGAACGCGCCGGCTTCGAGGTGCGCGACGTGCACCCGACCCATTATGGCCGGATGTGCCCGATCGAGACCCCGGAAGGCCCCAACATCGGTCTGATCAACTCGCTGGCGACCTTCGCCCGGGTGAACAAATACGGTTTCATCGAAACCCCCTACCGCAAGGTCGAGAGCGGCCAGGTCACCGATGATGTCCAGTACATGTCGGCCACCGAAGAGATGCGCCACACGATCGCTCAGGCCAATGCGCATCTCGATGCCGCGGGCCGGTTCGAGCACGATCTGGTCAACACCCGCCAGTCCGGCGAATACACCATGGCCCCGCGCGACAGCGTCGATCTGATCGACGTGTCGCCGAAACAGCTGGTCTCGGTCGCCGCGGCGCTGATCCCCTTCCTCGAAAACGACGACGCCAACCGCGCGCTGATGGGCTCGAACATGCAGCGCCAGGCGGTGCCGCTGCTCCAGGCCGAAGCGCCGCTGGTGGGCACCGGCATGGAAGGCAAGGTGGCGATCGACTCGGGCGCGGCGATCCAGGCCTCGCGCGGCGGCATCATCGACCAGGTGGACGCCACCCGGATCGTGGTCCGTGCCACCGAAGACCTGCTGCCGGGCGACCCGGGCGTCGACATCTACCGGCTGCGCAAGTTCCAGCGGTCGAACCAGAACACCTGCATCAACCAGCGCCCGCTGGTGAAGGTGGGGCAGGCGGTCGACAAGGGCGAGGTGATCGCCGACGGCCCCTCGACCGACCTTGGCGAACTGGCGCTGGGCAAGAACGTGATCGTCGCCTTCATGCCATGGAACGGCTACAACTACGAGGACTCGATCCTGATCTCCGAGCGCATCGCGCGGGACGACGTGTTTACCTCGATCCATATCGAGGAATTCGAGGTCGCCGCCCGCGATACCAAGCTCGGCCCGGAAGAGATCACCCGCGACATCCCCAATGTCGGCGAAGAGGCCCTGCGCAACCTCGACGAAGCCGGCATCGTCTATATCGGTGCCGAGGTGCAGCCGGGCGACATTCTGGTGGGCAAGATCACCCCCAAGGGCGAAAGCCCGATGACGCCGGAAGAAAAGCTGCTGCGCGCGATCTTCGGCGAAAAGGCGTCTGACGTGCGCGACACTTCGCTGCGCGTGAAGCCGGGCGATTTCGGCACCGTGGTGGAAGTGCGGGTGTTCAACCGGCATGGCGTCGACAAGGACGAGCGTGCGCTTCAGATCGAACGCGAAGAGGTCGAACGTCTCGCCCGCGACCGCGACGACGAGATGGTCATCCTCGAGCGCAACATCTATGCCCGTCTGCGCTCGATGATCGAAGGCAAGGTCGCGGTGAAGGGGCCGAAGGGCGTGAAATCCGGCACCATGATCGACGCCGCTCTTCTCGACGGCCAGCTGTCGCGGGGCCAGTGGTGGCAACTGGCGCTGGAAGACGAGACCGACGCCGCTCAGGTCGAGGCGCTGCATGCGCAATATGAGGCGCAGAAACGCGCCCTCGAGCACCGGTTCGAAGACAAGGTCGAAAAGGTCCGCCGTGGCGACGATCTGCCGCCGGGCGTGATGAAGATGGTCAAGGTCTTCATCGCGGTGAAGCGCAAGCTTCAGCCGGGCGACAAGATGGCCGGCCGCCACGGCAACAAGGGTGTCATCTCCCGCGTGGTGCCGATGGAAGACATGCCCTTCCTCGCCGATGGCACCCCGGTCGATTTCTGCCTCAATCCGCTGGGCGTGCCGAGCCGGATGAACGTCGGGCAGATCCTCGAAACCCACATGGGCTGGGCCTCGCGCGCGCTCGGCCTCAAGGTCGACGAGGCGCTGGCCGAATACCGCCGTTCGGGCGATCTGACCCCGGTGCGCGAGGCGATGAACGAAGCCTATGGCGACGAGGTCTATGAAGAGGGTGTGGCCGGGATGGACGAGGCGCATCTGCTTGAAGCCGCCGGCAACATCACCCGCGGTGTGCCGATCGCCACCCCGGTGTTCGACGGCGCCAAGGAAGCGGGGGTCGACGATGCGCTCAAGCGCGCGGGCTTCGACAGTTCCGGCCAGTCGGTGCTCTATGACGGGCGCACCGGCGAGCAATTTGCCCGTCCGGTGACGGTGGGGGTGAAATACCTGCTGAAGCTCCACCACCTCGTCGACGACAAGATCCACGCCCGCTCGACCGGCCCCTACTCGCTGGTGACCCAGCAGCCGCTGGGCGGCAAGGCGCAGTTCGGCGGCCAGCGTTTCGGCGAGATGGAAGTCTGGGCGCTGGAAGCCTATGGCGCCGCCTATACGCTTCAGGAAATGCTGACCGTGAAGTCGGATGACGTGGCCGGGCGGACGAAAGTCTATGAAAGCATCGTCAAGGGCGAGGACAATTTCGAGGCCGGCGTGCCCGAAAGCTTCAACGTGCTGGTGAAGGAAGTCCGCGGCCTCGGTCTCAACATGGAACTCCTGGATGCGGAAGGGGAGGAAGAGGTCTGACAGGGCCTCTCTCCCAAACCCCATCTGCACAGCTTTGAGGAATTCAAATGAACCAGGAACTGACCCCCAACCCGTTCAACCCGCTTGCTTCGCCCAAGATCTTCGACGAGATCAAGGTGTCGCTGGCGAGCCCGGAACGCATCCTCTCGTGGTCTTACGGTGAGATCAAGAAGCCCGAGACCATCAACTACCGCACCTTCAAGCCCGAGCGCGACGGGCTGTTCTGCGCCCGGATCTTCGGGCCGATCAAGGACTATGAATGCCTCTGCGGCAAGTACAAGCGGATGAAATACCGCGGTGTCGTCTGCGAGAAATGCGGTGTCGAAGTCACGCTCCAGAAGGTGCGGCGCGAGCGCATGGGCCATATCGAGCTCGCCGCCCCCGTCGCCCATATCTGGTTCCTGAAGTCGCTGCCGAGCCGCATCGGGCTGATGCTCGACATGACCCTGCGCGACCTCGAACGCATTCTCTATTTCGAGAATTACGTGGTCATCGAACCGGGCCTCACCGATCTCCACTACGGTCAGCTGATGACCGAAGAGGAATATATGGATGCGCAGGATCTCTACGGCATGGACGCCTTCACGGCGAATATCGGCGCCGAGGCGATCCGCGAGATGCTCAGCCAGATCGACCTCGAAGCCGAGGCCGAGCAATTGCGCGCCGATCTCGCCGAGGCCACCGGTGAGCTGAAGCCGAAGAAGATCATCAAGCGGCTGAAGATCGTCGAGAGCTTCATCGAATCGGGCAACCGCCCGGAATGGATGATCCTGACCGTGATTCCGGTGATCCCGCCGGAACTGCGCCCGCTGGTGCCGCTCGACGGCGGCCGTTTCGCCACCTCCGACCTCAACGACCTCTACCGCCGGGTGATCAACCGCAACAACCGTCTGAAGCGGCTGATCGAACTGCGCGCGCCCGACATCATCGTGCGCAACGAAAAGCGCATGTTGCAGGAATCGGTGGATGCGCTGTTCGACAATGGCCGCCGCGGCCGGGTCATCACCGGCGCCAACAAGCGGCCGCTGAAGTCTCTGTCCGACATGCTCAAGGGCAAGCAGGGCCGGTTCCGCCAGAACCTGCTCGGCAAGCGGGTCGACTTCTCCGGCCGTTCGGTCATCGTCACCGGCCCGGAACTCAAGCTGCACCAATGCGGCCTGCCGAAGAAGATGGCGCTGGAGCTGTTCAAGCCGTTCATCTATTCGCGGCTGGAGGCGCGCGGCCTGTCCTCGACCGTGAAACAGGCGAAGAAACTGGTGGAGAAGGAGCGCCCCGAGGTCTGGGACATTCTCGACGAGGTGATCCGCGAACACCCGGTGCTGCTCAACCGCGCGCCCACGCTGCACCGCCTCGGCATCCAGGCCTTCGAACCGGTGCTGATCGAGGGCAAGGCGATCCAGCTGCACCCGCTGGTCTGCTCCGCCTTCAACGCCGATTTCGACGGCGACCAGATGGCCGTCCACGTGCCGCTCTCGCTGGAAGCCCAGCTTGAAGCGCGCGTGCTGATGATGTCGACCAACAACGTGCTCTCGCCCGCCAACGGCGCGCCGATCATCGTGCCGTCGCAGGACATGATCCTCGGCCTCTACTACATCACCATGATGCGTGAGGGCATGAAGGGCGAAGGCATGATCTTCTCCGATATCGAGGAGATCGAACACGCTCTCGAAGCCGGCGAGGTGCATCTGCACGCGAAGATCACCGCCCGCATCCGTCAGATCGACGAGACCGGCCAGGAGGTCTGGACGCGGGTCGAAACCACCCCCGGGCGGGTGCGTCTCGGCAGCCTGCTGCCGCTCAACGCCAAGGCGCCGTTCGAGCTCGTCAACCGGCTGTTGCGCAAGAAAGAGGTGCAGCAGGTGATCGACACCGTCTACCGTTATTGCGGCCAGAAGGAATCGGTCATCTTCTGCGACCAGATCATGGCGCTTGGGTTCAGGGAAGCCTTCAAGGCCGGGATCTCCTTCGGCAAGGACGACATGGTGATCCCCGAAACCAAGTGGCAGATCGTCGATGGCGTGCGCGATCAGGTGAAGGAATACGAACAGCAATACATGGACGGGCTCATCACCCTCGGCGAGAAATACAACAAGGTGGTCGATGCGTGGTCGAAATGCTCCGACGCCGTGGCCGATGCGATGATGGGCGAGATCTCGGCGGTGCGTCACGACGATGCCGGCGCCGAGCTGGAGCCGAACTCGGTCTACATGATGTCGCATTCCGGTGCCCGGGGCTCGCCGGCGCAGATGAAGCAGCTCGGCGGCATGCGGGGCCTGATGGCCAAGCCCTCGGGCGAGATCATCGAGACCCCGATCATCTCGAACTTCAAGGAAGGCCTGACCGTGCTCGAGTATTTCAACTCGACCCACGGCGCCCGGAAAGGCCTCGCCGACACCGCGCTCAAGACCGCGAACTCCGGCTATCTCACCCGGCGTCTGGTGGACGTGGCGCAGGATTGCATCGTCCGGCACCATGATTGCGGCACCGAAAACGCGATCACCGCGGAAGCGGCGGTCAACGATGGTGAAATCGTCGCCTCGCTGGCCGAACGCATCCTCGGCCGGGTCGCGGCGGAAGAGGTGGCCAACCCGAATACCGGCGAGATCATCCTCACCCGCAACGAGCTGATCGACGAGCGCAAGGCCGATGCGGTGGAAGCCGCGGGCATCGCCAGCATCCGCATCCGGTCGCCGCTGACCTGTGAGGCCGAAGAGGGCGTCTGCGCCATGTGCTATGGCCGCGACCTCGCACGCGGCACCATGGTCAATGTCGGCGAGGCGGTGGGCATCATCGCCGCCCAGTCGATCGGCGAGCCGGGCACGCAGCTCACGATGCGGACCTTCCACATCGGCGGCATCGCCCAGGGCGGGCAGCAGTCCTTCCAGGAGGCCAACAGCGACGGCAAGGTGGAATTCCGCAATGCCAACACGCTGGAAAACGCCGCCGGCGAGACCATCATCATGGGCCGCAACATGCAGGTGGCGATCGTCGACGAAAACGGCGTCGAGCGGGCGAGCTTCAAGCCGGGCTATGGCTCGAAGCTGTTCGTGAAGGACGGCGCGAAAGTGGCGCGCGGCGACAAGCTGTTCGAATGGGATCCGTATACGCTCCCGATCATCGCCGAGGCCGCGGGCACCGCGAAATTCGTCGATCTGGTTTCCGGCGTCTCGGTCCGCGAAGACACCGACGAGGCCACCGGCATGACCCAGAAGATCGTCTCCGACTGGCGCGCCGCCCCCAAGGGCAACGAGCTCAAGCCCGAGATCATCCTCGCGGGCGAAGACGGCGAACCGGTGCGCAACGACGCCGGCAACCCGATCACCTATCCGATGTCGGTCGACGCCATCCTGTCGGTCGAAGACGGGGTGCCGGTGCAGGCCGGCGACGTGGTGGCGCGGATCCCGCGCGAAGGCGCCAAGACCAAGGACATCACCGGCGGTCTGCCGCGGGTGGCGGAACTGTTCGAGGCCCGGCGTCCGAAGGACCACGCGATCATCGCCGAGATCGACGGCTATGTGCGCTTCGGCAAGGACTACAAGAACAAGCGCCGCATCGCCATCGACCCGGTCGACGAGAGCCTCGAGCCGTTCGAATACATGGTGCCGAAGGGCAAGCACATCCCCGTCGCCGAGGGCGATTTCGTCCAGAAGGGCGATTACATCATGGACGGCAACCCGGCGCCGCACGACATTCTCCAGATCATGGGGGTCGAGGCGCTGGCGGATTACATGATCGACGAGGTGCAGGACGTCTACCGGCTCCAGGGCGTGAAGATCAACGACAAGCACATCGAAGTGATCGTGCGCCAGATGCTGCAAAAGTGGGAGATCGCCGATTCCGGCGAAACCACGCTGCTGAAGGGCGAACATGTCGACAAGATCGAGTTCGATCAGGCCAACGAACGGGCGCTGGCCGAAGGCCGCCGTCCGGCCGAAGGCGCGCCGATCCTGCTCGGGATCACCAAGGCGTCGCTCCAGACCCGGTCGTTCATCTCGGCGGCCTCGTTCCAGGAGACCACCCGCGTGCTCACCGAGGCGAGCGTGCAGGGCAAGCGCGACAAGCTGGTGGGGCTCAAGGAAAACGTCATCGTCGGCCGGCTGATCCCGGCGGGCACCGGTGGCGCCACCATGAAGACCCGCCATATCGCTCAGGAACGCGACCGCAAGGTGATCGAGGAAGCCCGGGCCGAGGCGGAAGCCGCGGCGCTGCTGGCGGCGCCGGCCGATGCGGCGGAACTTGCGGTCGACGATGTTTTCGGCAAGGCCCCGGAGGAGTCCGGTCTGGTGGGAACCCCGGAACACGACGACGGGCAGCCCTGAGCCTCCGGCATCTGACCATATGGCCCCCCGCCCCTTGGCGGGGGGTCTGCTTTTGGGGGCCAGTTTTCCCTTTCGCGCGCGAAGCCGCTCTGACACAACGCATTCATGCCGCCCAAAGACCCCTCTGCCGCCCCCTCCACAGACAGGGGTATCCAGCTGCTCGGCCTCACCCGGTTCTCGGTGCCCTCCGAGGGCGCCTTTCAGGTGGAGCATGCGAGCATCGGGGAGCGGCGCGCCTTTCTCTACGATCCGGCGCGGCTGGCATTGCGGTTCGCGTGGTTCGAGAACGTCACCCTGCCGGGGATCGCGGCGCAGAAGGATCCGGGCTTCAGGCTTGTGGTGCTGATGGGCGAGGATTTCCCGGAGCCCTGGCGGAGCCGGATGCTCGCCCATGTGGCGCGGATCCCGCAGCTCACCGCCCATTTCGCCCCTCCCGGACACCACCGCAGGATCTGCGCCGATGCGATGCGGGCGCATATCGACCCCGCGGCGGAGGTGGTGCTGCAATTCCGCCTCGACGATGACGACGCGGTGGCGGTGGATTTCACCCGGCGGCTGCGGCGCGACTGGCGCAAGATCCGCGCCTATGCCGGGGCACAGGACGGCCCCGTGGCCCTCGACTATACCCGCGGGCTGAACCTGTTCTGGCGCAACGGCAATCTGCGGATCGTGCCGCGGTTTGAGTCGTTTCTGGGCGTGGCCTTCGCCATCGCCACCCGCCCGGGCGACGGACAGTTCATCCTCGATTACATGCATCATGTGATCTGGCAGTCGATGCCGGTGCTCACCAGCCCCGAGCGCATCATGTGGCTGCGCGGCGCCCATGGCACCAACGACAGCGGCGCGCCGGGGCAGAAACCGATGTTCGAAGCCGATCCGGCAGCATTGCGGCAAGCCCTGCGCCAGCGTTTTCGCATCGACCCGGGTGCCTTGAAAACCGCGCTGGCCGCGGCAGGGGAGGGCAGGGCATGAGCACCGACACCACCCGTGCGGGCAACGTCAAGGGCTCCGGGCTGATGATCCTGTCGGCGCTGGCCTATACGCTCAACGACACCGCGATCAAGCTGATCGGCGAGGCGATGACACTCGGCCAGATGCTGTTTCTGCGCGGCATCGTGATGACGCTGATGATGCTCGCCGCCACCCGCTGGATCGGCCGCATCCGGCTCGATCTGCCGGCGCGCGACTGGGGGCTGATCCTGCTGCGCAGCTTCGCCGACCTCGCGGCGACCTTCTTCTTCATCACCGCGCTGCTCAATATGCCGATCGCCAATATCACCGCGATCCTCCAGGCACTGCCGCTGACCGTGGCGCTGGCGGCGGCGCTGTTCCTTGGCGAGCCGCTCGGCTGGCGCCGGCTGGCGGCGATCCTGACCGGCTTCGCGGGGGTGATGCTGATCGTCCGCCCGGGCACGGAAGGGTTCGACATCTGGTCGCTCTGGGCGCTGGGTGCGGTCGGCTTCATTACCTTGCGCGATCTCGCCACCCGGCCGCTGTCGGCGGCCACCCCCACGGCCACCGTGGCCTTCGCCGGCACCGTGGTGGTGATGCTCGGCGGCGGGGTGGCGCTGCTGTTCGAGCCCTGGGTGGCGCTCGACGCCCGCGGCCTCGGGCTGATCGGGCTCACCGCGCTGTTCATGACCGTCGCCTTTCTCACCTCGGTGGCGACGATGCGCTTCGGCGAGATCGGCGTGGTGTCGCAGTTCCGCTATACCGGGCTGGTCTGGGCGCTGCTCCTGGGGCTGCTGGTGTTTGGCGAATGGCCGGATGAGCTGACCCTTCTGGGCGCGGGGATCGTGGTGGCGACGGGGCTGTTCACGCTCTACCGCGAGCGGCGACTGGCGGCGAAGGCGGCCGGAGCCGGGCCGGCGTCCCGCTGAGCTCACCAAAGCGCCCCGCTGCCCGGCGCTGTTGACAACCCATCCGACTCCCCATATACGCGCCCCATTCGGGCTGCGGGGAAACCTTTGCGAGCCTGCATCAGAGTTGTAGTGGACAAGATCCGGGCTCATCCCAGGCAACTGGACCGCCCCGATCCTCTGAGACCCACCGCATTCCCCCGGCAACGGGGCGGATGCGGTCCATTGCGCTTTGCGGACGCGTAGAGCGTAAAGGCCATGAGAACCGGGGCGCGCGCCCCATGAACAAGAAGTGTTGCAACACGGGGAAAGAACCCAATGCCCACGATCCAGCAGCTGATCCGCAAGCCGCGGCAGCCCAAAGTGAAACGCTCCAAGTCCCAGCACCTGGAAGCCTGCCCGCAGAAGCGCGGCGTCTGCACCCGCGTCTACACCACCACGCCGAAGAAGCCGAACTCGGCGATGCGGAAGGTGGCCAAGGTGCGGCTGTCCAACGGCTTCGAGGTCATCAGCTATATTCCCGGTGAAAGCCACAACCTCCAGGAGCACTCGGTGGTGCTGATCCGTGGCGGCCGTGTGAAAGACCTTCCCGGTGTCCGCTACCACATCCTGCGCGGTGTGCTCGATACGCAGGGCGTCAAGGATCGCCGCCAGCGTCGTTCGAAATATGGCGCCAAGCGTCCGAAGTAAGGAGATACGAGCATGTCCCGTCGTCACGCCGCCGAAAAGCGCGAAGTTCTGCCCGACGCCAAATATGGCGACCGGGTGCTGACGAAATTCATGAACAACCTGATGATCGACGGCAAGAAATCGACCGCCGAACGGATCGTCTACAATGCGCTCGACCGGGTCGAGAACAAGGTGAAGCGCGCGCCGGTGGAGATCTTCCACGAGGCGCTCGACAACATCAAGCCCGCGGTCGAAGTGCGCTCCCGCCGGGTCGGTGGCGCCACCTATCAGGTTCCGGTCGAGGTGCGCCCCGCGCGCCGCGACGCGCTGGCGATCCGCTGGCTGATCAACGCCTCGCGCGCCCGCAACGAGAACACGATGGAAGAACGTCTCGCCGGCGAGCTGCTCGATGCGGTCAACGGCCGCGGCTCCGCCGTGAAGAAGCGCGAAGACACCCACAAGATGGCCGACGCGAACAAGGCGTTCAGCCACTACCGCTGGTAACCCCTCTCTGAGAGACCTCCTCCCATGGCACGCGAATACCCCCTCGAGCGCTACCGCAACTTCGGCATCATGGCGCATATCGACGCCGGCAAGACGACCTGCTCGGAACGCATCCTCTACTACACCGGCAAGTCCCACAACATTGGTGAGGTGCACGATGGTGCCGCCACCATGGACTGGATGGAGCAGGAGCAGGAACGCGGCATCACC
>PDWJ01005323.1_pt1 | contig 19376 bp, 17 predicted proteins | sample 1430881 | NCBI WGS metagenome assembly PDWJ01 (sample SAMN01162460, study PRJNA174530) | Oral metagenome, whole genome shotgun sequencing project. | biome: Marine environment; feature: Marine mammal; material: Swab sample of the gingival sulcus; isolation source: swab sample of gingival sulcus...
CCGCCATGCCTTTCGCAATTCGCTGGTGCCGATTGCCACCGGTTTTGGCAGTATTTTAGGTATTATTTTATCGGGCTCGTTTTTGATTGAAAGCATTTTTAATATCGACGGCATCGGTCTGCTGGGCTATGAATCGGTGATTAAACGCGATTACCCGGTGGTGATGGGGATTTTGGTCATTTCGTCGTTGCTGGGTTTGTTGGGCAATATTTTGTCGGATTTTTGCGTGGCATTGGTTGACCCCCGTGTTAAGTTTGAGTAAAAGATGATGAAACAACACCCTAAATTATTCCTTGTCCACGGCCTGTTTATGCACGGCAATCTTATGAAATATATGGAAATTCAATTAGAAAAACGCAGCTATCAGGTGCATACGTTTTCCTATAAAAGCATCGGTGACAGCTTAAACGACAACGCCGATAAACTGGTTGATTTTGTCCGCGATAACTACCAAGCCGGTGATATTTGTCACTTTGTCGGCCACAGTTTGGGTGGTTTATTAATTCGCTTGGCCTATGAACGCGCACCGGATGTATTTACCGGGCGCATTGTCACCTTAGGCTGCCCGCATAATGGCAGCGTCGTGGCACGGCGGGTAGCCAACGATATTCACAGCGCTATTTTGGGTGGCGCTTATACACAGGCTTTAGACGGTGATTTACCGCCGTGGCGCGGCGAGGTAGAACTAGGCTCTATCGCCGGGTCAAAATGTATCGGTATCGGTATGGCGCTGTCGGCTTTACCCAAACCAAATGATGGCACCGTCAGTGTTGCCGAAACCCAATTAGCCACGCAAACCGACAGTATCACGCTACCGCTAAGCCACACGGCGTTGGTATATTCTTCGCGCGCAGTGGCGCAAGTCGATACCTTTTTGCGCCACGGATGCTTTTCTGCCTAAAGGTTTCTTATTCAAGGCTTTGCGGTTATCGGCGAAAACACGCCAGTAAAATCAGCAAAGTACTGGTGCTTAAGCCAAATGCAATCAGCTGGCTAAATTGACTCAGCAGCATCATGACGGCCGCCCGTTGCGAATGCTCATTAAGGCACAAATAAAGCCACCGAGCCAGCCGATGCTTAACCATAATAAGGTGCTGTCAGCGATTAAATGATTCATGATTTTCTCCTTTATTCATTGGATGATATGCTTGTCTTGAGTACAGCATATCGGCTTCGCCCTGCGCGCACAAGCGCCTTGGAAAAAGTAACACTATAGATGACTTTTTGTTACATATTTTGTTATATACTGTCAATAAACCGCCATACCGTCATGTCGATTCACATTTTGCTTGGCTGTGGTATCATAAGCCGCTGTCAGGCAAGCTGCTCTGGCGATTTTTTTGTCAACCAAAGAGGAAGATTATGAAAAGCAATTCTATAAGAGTGAAAAACCTATTACTGGCCGCTTGTGCCGCTGTCGGTCTAAGCACCAGCGCTTATGCCGAAGACTATATTTTAGCCACGGCTTCAACCGGTGGCACCTATTACCCGGTGGGCGTGGCCATATCGACCCTGACCAAAGTAAAATTACAGCCCAAGCACGGCATTGGCATGTCGGCGATTAACTCCGCCGGTTCGGGTGAAAACGTGCGTTTATTACGCGAAAAAGAAGCTCAATTTGCGATTTTACAAGGACTGTTCGGTTATTACGCCGCCACCGGTACCGGCCCGCTTGAATCTGCAGGAAAACAAGAAAATATTCGTTCGGTCAGCATGTTATGGCAAAATGTCGAGCATTTTGTTATTGATAAAGAGCAGGTCAAAAGCGGCACCGTTGAAGACTTAACCGCCATGAAAGGCAAAAAAATGGGCATGGGTAAGAAAAATTCCGGCACCATTGGTTCGAATAAAACCTTATTGGCCGGTTTAGGCATTGATATCGATAACGATTATGACTTATTTTATGCCGGTTACGGGCCCACCGCCGATGCTCTGCAAAACGGGCAAATCGCCGGGCTTGGTATTCCTGCCGGTACACCTGCCGGAGCCATTACCAAACTGTTGGCTGCCGATGCCGATGGCGTTAAAGTGCTGGATGTTACCGACGAACAGCTGGAAAAAATGGACGGTAACAAGGGCCTATGGACACGCTATATTATTGCCGCAGGCACTTACCCGAATCAAGACAGCCCGATCAATACCATTGCCCAGCCGAATTTCTTAGCGGTTGATGCCAGTGTGAGCGAAGACGATGTCTATAAAATCACTAAAACCATTTATGAAAACTTAGCAATTTTAAACGGTATCCACAAAGCCACCAAAGCCATGGCCATTGAAAAAGCCATCGTCGGTTTACCGGTACCGCTACACCCGGGTGCAGCGAAATATTATCAGGAAGTCGGCATTGAAATTCCCGATAATCTGATTGCCAAATAAGCCTTAATCCGTGTATAACAAAAGGCACAAACAGGGTTTGTGCCTTTTTATTTTATCAACTCATCATGACTGACAATCATCAAGCACACGATACCTTTGCCACTTTGTTTTCGTTGCCGGAAAGCGGTAAACGCACGCTACACGGCCCCACTGCCGTTGCCACCATTAGCTTAGCGATTGTGATTGCCGTGTTTCATTTATATGTGGCACTGATTCCCAGCGTTTCAGAGCTGACTCGCAATGCCCTGCACTTTGCCGGGTTTGCCTTGCTGTGCGCGCTGGTATATCCGATGTTTAAAAGTGCAGCGCTTAGCCATTGCCGCCCACTATTGATTTTTGATGTGCTGTTGGGTGTGGCGGTGGCTGCTGCTGCAGTGTATTTGGCCTTTGCCGAAGACGCCATTTACGCCCGTGGTGTCAAATTAGCCCCCGGTGATTGGTTGGCTGGTATGGCGGTGATTATTGGTGCCATTGAATTAACCCGCCGCGCCACCGGCTGGGTGATTCCCGCTCTGATTATTATCGCTTTATCTTATGTGACGTGGCTGGGGCCGCTGGTTCCGGGTGTTTTTGCTTTCAAGGGCTTGTCGGCAGAAACCGTGCTCTTTCGTTCCATTTACGGTGATGATGCGATTTTTGGCTCGATTGCGCGTATTTCTTCGACTTACGTGTTTTTATTTATTATTTTCGGGGCGTTTTTGTTGCGCTCCGGCGCCGGAGACTTTGTTGTTAATATCGCTCGCGCCGTGGCCGGGCGCTATGTGGGCGGCCCCGGATTTGTGGCGGTGATGGCCTCCGGCTTAACCGGCACCATTTCCGGCTCGGCAGTAGCCAATACCGCCTCAACCGGTGTTATTACCATTCCGCTGATGAAACGCGCCGGGTTTCCGGCCACCTTTGCCGCCGCCGTCGAAGCCTCGGCCTCCACCGGGGGGCAATTGATGCCGCCGATTATGGGGGCGGGCGCTTTTGTTATGGCCAGCTACACACAAATTGCTTATGAGCATATCGTTGCGGTGGCGGCATTACCGGCCTTGCTTTATTTTGCTTCGGTGGCTTTTTTCGTGCGTATTGAAGCCAAAAAACAAGGCCTGCAAGCCATGTCGGAAAGCACTATTTCGGTCAAACAGGCCTTAAAAACCGGTGGTGCGAGTTTTATTATCCCGATTACGTTGCTGATTGGCTTGCTGGTCGCCGGTTTAACGCCTACCTATGCGGCGGTAATTGGCATTTTGGCGGTTATTGCCTCCAGTTGGCTAACCGAGCACAAAATGGGGCTTAAGGCCGTACTTGAAGCACTGGCACTAGGCAGCAAAAACATGATTATGACCGCGGTGCTTTTGTGCGCCGTGGGCTTGGTGGTCAATGTTATTGCCACTGCCGGCATCGGTAATACCTTTTCGCTGATGATTGCCGACTGGGCCAATGGCCATCTGTTGATTGCCATTATTTTGATTGGCTTGGCTTCACTGGTATTGGGTATGGGCTTGCCGGTAACGGCAGCGTATATTGTTTTAGCCACGCTGTCGGCACCGGCGCTGGCCAATATGATTGCCGATACGTATTTACTCGGTATGCTTAGCGCCGGGCAAGTCCCGGCTGAGGCTCAGGCCGTGTTTATGCTCGCCAATCCGGAGGCATTAACATTGTTATCACAACCACTAGCCGAAGCCGAAGCCAAAGCATTACTGACCGCTGTGCCACCCGATTTAATCGCTATTATTCGCGAACAAGCCATCCCGGCTCAGGCATTGACCGCAGCGCTATTATCGGCGCATATGATTATTTTTTGGCTTAGCCAGGATTCCAATGTCACTCCACCGGTATGTTTGGCATCGTTTACCGCTGCTGCCATTGCAAAATCTCCACCAATGAAAACCGGCTTTTACAGCTGGAAAATCGCCAAAGGCCTGTATATCGTGCCGATATTATTCGCTTATACGCCATTTTTATCCGGTGATTGGTTGGCGGCACTGCAAGTCTTTGGCTTTGCCCTTTTGGGTGTATACGCTATTGCCGCGACTCTGGAAGGTTTTATGGAAAGGCGTTTAAACCTTGTTTTGCGGTTATTGGCAGGTTTGGCCGGTCTGGCCTGTTTGTGGCCGCTGTGGTGGCTAAATGTACTGGGGGTGGTCGCTGTAGCGGTGATATTTATATTCAATCGCCGCTCGGCTACTGCAACATGAGTGCAGCCGCTTGTGCAAAGCTTCCTTAACTGTAATAAAAACCCAACATTAAAAACACCCCTATCGCTAAAACCGCGCCTAACAGCGCATAGGGAAATTGGGTAAAGGCGTGCGCCATCGGCGAGCAACCGGCACCTTGGGCAGCCAGCAGTGATGAATCACTGAAAAAACAGGCATGGCTGCCGAATGATGAAGCCGATAACAGCGCACCCACCACTAACGGCGTATAGACATCCAATGACTGGGCGATGGGCACAACAATGGGAATGGCAATGGTAAATACGCCCCAGCTGGAGCCGGTGCCAAACACAATAATGGCCATAACGACAAAGACAATGGCCGGATAAGTTACCACGCTCATATACGGTGTAATTGAGGTAATCACATATTCCGTCATGCCCAGGCTATCGTTAACTTCTTTTAAAAAGAATCCGGCAATCACCGCAGCCAGCGGGTAAAGCATGGTGTAAAAACCGTCAAATATAGCTTTGCTTTGCTCTTCAAAAGTGAGTAATCCCTGGGCGTAGTACATAATGACCGTTACCGCACAGGTGAGAAGGACACCTCTTAACAAATCAACATCAAAGTAAACCGTTGAGGCAATTAATAAAATAATCGGAACAAAGAAATTCAGCAACTGCATATTGGCACTGATTTTGCGCTTGGCTTGCGATTTTGAACTTAATTCCTTACCTTCGTAATCAGGTGGTACCGGGTGGCCGTTTCTGGCCCGCCGTTCGGCTTTTTTCATCGGCCCCAAGTCACCCAAAATACCGAAAGCCACTAAAAAGGTGACGATTAATGCCATCCACGCATACATCATATAGGGAATAGCTGAAACATAAAGGCTCATACCCTGGCCTCTGTCAGCCACACCGTTTTCTTCTAAAAGTCCGGCAAAAAACACTGCCCAGGTTGAGATAGGCATAATTACGCACATTGGTGCTGCCGTCGAATCAATTAAATAAGCAATTTTCTCTCGTGATACGTGATAAAAATCCGTTAACCGTTTCACTGAAGACGATACGGCCAGGCAGTTTAAATAGTCATCAATAAAAACGACCACACCCAATACCGCCGTAGCGATTAACGACTGGCGACGCGATTTGATTTTGGTTTTAAGCCACTCGGTAAAGCCCCCTAAACAACCGCTGATTTCCAACAGTTTGATAAAGCCGCCCATTAAGCCACAGACTAACACCACCCAGACAATACTTGCATCCCCCATGACTTTGGATAAATTATCGGCAAAGGCTGAAATAACATTGCTCGGGTCAATCATCACCAGTCCGGCCAAACAGCCGGCTATCATTGATTCAAACGGACGCCGCGTGATAATGGCGATAATCACCGTTGTCAGGGTTGGCAATAGCGATTGCCAATACCACGGCGTGCCGGCACTGTGATTTTTTGACAGTAAGTAGAAGGCAGCAAAAATAACGACACCAGTTACCAAGCTGTGAAATTTTTTTTTGTTGTCAAATTGCGCTTTGAGGGATTCTTTGACGGCTACCATAATCTTTTCCTCATTTTTCCTTTGTTACTATTTTTTAATAACGGATAGCTATTATAACACAAAAAAATATTTTGACTTAGTATTAAAATTGTTATTTTGCTAAGGGGCTGTAATTACCCCCTAACACTTAAAACTTTAATCTATTTAGATACCTGTACTTTTACACATAAGCATAACCCAATAGTAAGAACGTAGCGCAGGCTAAAATCGCACCCATCAAGGCATAAGGGAATTGCGTAAAGGCATGTGCCATGGGGGCGCACCCCGCGCCTTGGGCAGCCAGCACCGACGAATCACTAAAGAAGCACGCATGGCTGCCAAATGATGAAGCCGATAATAAGGCGCCGATAACCAATGGCATATGCACGTCCAGACTTTGGGCGATAGGAATCACAATGGGAATGGCAATAATAAAGACCCCCCAGCTGGAAGCCGTACCAAAGACAATCAAAGCCAGCACGACAAAGACAATCGCCGGATAGGTGGCTTGGCTTAAATAAGGCGTCACCGTCTCAATAATATATTGCGTCATGCCCAGCGTATCGTTGATTTCTTTTAAGAAGAAACCGCCAATCACCGTCGATAACGGATACAGCATGGTATAAAACCCGTCAAATAAGGCTTTACTTTGTGTTTCAAAGCTCAATAATCCTTGCACATAATACAAGACTACGGTCACAGCACAGGTGATAATCACCCCTTTTAGCAGGTCAATATCATAGTACACCGTTGCCGCAATCAATAAAATCACCGGAAAGAAAAAGTTAAACAATTGCATACGTACGCTGGTTTCACGTAAAGCTTTTGAATGCGATGCCAGTTCTTCACCTTCAAAGTCAGGGGGGACGGGATGCCCGTTTTTAGCCCGCTGTTCGGCTTTTTTCATCGGCCCAATATCACCGATAATGCCGGCCCCAACCAACAGCGCGATTAATAACGCCAACCAGGCATAGGCCATAAACGGAATCGATGATACATACAAGCTCATACCTTGGTTTTCGCCGGCAATGCCGTTTTCTTCTAACAGCCCGGCAAAGAAAACCGCCCAGGTAGAAACCGGCACGATTACACACATCGGTGCTGCCGCCGAGTCAATCAAATAAGCAATTTTTTCGCGTGAAACATTGTAAAAATCAGTCAGTTTTTTCACCGAAGACGACACCGCCAAACAGCTAAGGTAGTCATCAATAAAAACAATTGCCCCTAAAACAACGGTTGCCATGGTTGATTGACGGCGTGATTTGATTTTGCTTTTCATCCACTCGGTAAAGCCGCCCAAACAGCCGCTGATTTCCAGCAATTGAATAAAAGCCCCCATCAGTCCGCAAACCAAGACCACCCAGATGATGGTTTCATCCCCCATGACCTTGGAAATATTGTCGGCAAACGGGGCAATTAAATCGGTGGGGTTAAGCATCACCAGTCCGGCGATACAACCGGCCATCATCGATTCAAACGGTCGGCGAGAAATAATGGCAATCAGCACCACGGCAGTCGTTGGCAGCAGTGATTTCCACCCCCAGGGCGTATCGACAGTATGCGTATTCCACAGCCAATAAAACAAGCCGTAAATCACCAAACCAATGGCAAATGTCAGGAAAAGTTTTTTGTTGCTATACTGACTCTTTATAGCTTCATTAACATCGATCATAAAATTTTCTCCGAATAGTTCTTGTTAAATTATTAATGTATAAAGTTTAAAAAAATCATATAGTTATTCGAAAAACACCTCCTGCCGTACCTGTTTTGTCAGGCGGATTATTGATTATAATTTATTATTACAGATATAATCAATAGAAAAATGTTAAAAAAATTGAGGAACCCTGTTAACAAGCAGTTCCTCAACGATAAATTTTACTTAAAAACCAACGGCATCTCTGATGGCATACCACCAGGAACCGACAACCGAGTAAGGCACTCGTAAGGTACGCCCGCCGGGAAACGGTATCCACGGAATGGCCTTAAAACGGTCAAATTCATCGGTTTTGCCATTGATGGCATCGGCCAAAATACTGCCGAATAAGTGCGAACCGGTAACACCGTGGCCGCTGTAGCCGTGGGCAAACAAGACGTTATCATACAATTGTCCCATTTGCGGTACACGTGAAAATGACAGAGCAAAATTGCCGCTCCAGGCATAATCAATCTGCACGCCTTTTAATTGCGGAAAGATTTTTTCTCGGCCGATAGACGGTAGTAGTCCAGAATATAGCGCACATCCTCCACACAAACATCTGACGGAATCAATTCATCAGCCAAATCCCCCAACGGTTTGGTGGCAATCATCTGTGTGGATACCGGCATAATACGATCGGTCAGCGCCGGTACCACCTTATTCAGGTAGGCATTACCACATATCAGGGCTTTTTTACAACGCACTTCACCAAACTCAGTCAAAATGGTGACACCGTCATTATCGGGCTTGACTTCGACAACCAAAGTATTTTCGTAAATTTTGCCGCCGTTTTTTTCAATAGCCGCCGCTTCACCCAGCGCCAAATTGAGCGGATGGATATGGCCGCCGCTGTGGTCAATCATACCACCGAGGTAGGCATCACTGTTGATATAGTCTTTCATTTTGGCTTTGTCGAGCATTTCATGGTCAGTCATGCCGTGGCTTGCCCACAGTTTTAACTTGGCCTCCAGATCCTTCATTTGGTTTTTATGAAAAGCGGCGAAAATATTTTTTTCTTTTAAATCACAGGCAATGTCGTAATCGGCGATAAAGCGGCGGATAATACCATTACCTCGGGTAACCAGGCCGCCGACAAAATTGGCCGTGTCCTGACCGTAACTTTTTTGAATTTTCGCCAGACTGGCATTGAGTCCGTTAACGATTTGACCGCCGTTGCGGCCCGAGGCATCTCAGTCTCGACGCTGTCTTTTAAGGCCGGGCGCTCGGGTTTGGCATTGGCACTGGCAGCGTAATAACTGCCGGGATATTGGCCTTGGTCACTGTAGTGGGGAATATTTCTGCTATTATTACTCATCATTACAAATCCTGTATATAAGTATTTAGTTCAAAACTGGTAATTTGTTTAGCAAAGCGTTCAGCCTCTTGCTGCTTAACCGAAGCAATAATATCGCACATTTCCTGCGGGAAAATCTGCGGGACAATCTCACTGTCTTCAAATTCGCTAATTGCGGTAAACCAATCGGTAGGTAATGGTTCGATATTGTCGTTTTCGTACACACAACCCTCGGTCGGTGCTTGCGGTTCCAGTTGATTTTCGATGCCGTACAAAGCACCACCCAAAACGGCGGCACAAACCAAATACGGATTGGCATCGGCCCCGGCGACGCGGTGCTCAATACGTCTGGCCGCACACGGGCCACCCGGAATTCGGATAGCCGCGGTGCGGTTCTCATAGCCCCAGGCAATACCGGTTGGGGCATGAGTCCCCGGGGCAAGACGGCGATAAGAGTTCATATGCGGCGCAAATACCAGCATAAAATCGTTCATTGTAGCCAGTAAACCGGCAACCGCATGACGCAGTAAATCCGTACCCCGCTCGCCACCATCATCAAACAGATTATTACCCTTGCTATCAATCATACTACAGTGAATATGAAAGCCGCTGCCGGAATGATAACCGTAGGGTTTGGCCATAAAAGTCGCCGTAAACCCGTGTTTTTTGGCAACGCCTTTAACCACTTGTTTGAATAATACGGCATCATCAGCAGCTTTTAACGGATTATCGGTATGCAGCAAATTGATTTCAAACTGTCCGCAGCCGTTTTCGGCAATAGCAGCATCGGCAGGAATATCCAATTTTTCACATTCGCTGTAGACATCGTTTAAAAAGGCATCAAATTCGTGCAATTCATTAATCGACAATATTGAGGTTTTATTGAGGCGCAAACCGTTTTTAGGGCTGCGCGGCGGCTTTAGCTTTTTATTTTCTTTATAATCGACTAAATAAAATTCCAGCTCGGTTGCCATCACCGGCTTAATGCCCGCTTTTTCATAGCGTTTGACAATTTCTGCCAAGATGCGGCGAGAATCCCCCAAATAGGGGCTGCCGTCTTCGTTAGCCAACCACACGGGCAGCATCGCTGTTGGCGGGCTGGTCCAATCTGTTGGCACCATACCGCGTTCGGTGACCTCGGCCAGTCCGTCAACATCGCCGTCAGCGATTGCTGTTGATAAAACATCTTTGCCCCATATATCCACGCCTAAAATAGATAAAGGCAGGCGTACACCACCGCCCAAAGCCTTTTCAACCTGATTTAAAGGAATGCGCTTACCCCTTAAAACCCCGTTTAAGTCATAGGCGGCGACGTATACAGCTTCAAACTTATCTTTTTGACTACTCATAAATCCTCTTAATTTTTGGGTTGTTTCAGCGACGAAAAACACACCAATAGCGATGAATGTTTTTAAATATTTTCAAAATCTTTATCTCTGTTATTATTATAGAGAGTGGAAAATATACTTGTCAATGGGTAAATTATATAACACACCCGAGCGCTTAATCAGATGATAGCTCATATTGCTGTTAGCGAACAGCGAGGATTAAACTTTGAATTTAAAAAATTTTACTTTTTAAAAATAAACCAGTAATTTACCGATTCAACAGCATAACCCTTCGGTTGCTTATGCCAACGGTGCAAGACTTTTAAATAATAAAAATTACACTAATTAATAACAAATAACAGCAAAGCTTAGGGTATAATCTTTAAATCTTGCTGATTTATTCTTTCACCAAGACCACTTTGCTTTTAATCCTTTGACAACGGGGTAATGAATGAAAAATTACAAAAAAAATATGGCTTTTGCCGCCTTAACCACCGTCGGCGTCATCACTACAGTGCAAGCTGAGGAAGTCGTCAATGTTTATAACTGGAGCGACTATATTGAAGAGTCGGTGTTAAGCGACTTTGAAAAAACCACAGGTATCAAAGTAGTTTATAACGTTTTCGACACCAACGAAATGTTAAAAGCCAAATTATTAACCGGCAAATCCGGCTATGATGTGGTGTTTCCCACCATTTCTGATGCTGCACCGCTGATTAAGGCAAAAATATTTCAACCGTTACAAAAAGACAAACTGCCAAACCTTAAGCACGAATGGGATTTTATCGCCGATAAAACCAAAGTCTTTGACCCCGATAACGCCCATTCGGTCAATTATATGTGGGGCACCACCGGCTTAGGCATCAACCCGAAAAAAATCAAAGCGGTTGCCCCCGATGCCCCGCTGGATTCGTGGGCGATGTTATTTGACCCTCAATATGCCGAAAAAATCGCCCAGTGCGGTATTTATATTTTAGATTCACCACAGGATGTGGTGCCGGCGGCCCTGAACTATGCCGGCAAAGACGCCGGCACCGCTAAAAAAAGCGAACTGTTAGCGGCAAAAGCTATTTTAGACCCCGTACGTCCTTATATTCGTAAAATCACCAGCTCGGGCAGCAGCGATGCTTTGGCCAACGGAGATGTCTGTTTGGTGTTAGGTTACTCAGGCGATATGTTTCAGGCTCGTGATCGCGCCGCTGAAGCTAAAAACGGCATCGAAATCACCTATGTTGTCCCCAAAGAAGGGGCGCAAATGTGGTTTGACCAAATGTTTATCCCTGCCGATGCGCCGCACCCGGAAAATGCCCATCAGTTTATCAATTATATGTTAAAACCCGAAGTAATTGCCAAATCCAGTAATTATGTTTATTACGCCAATGGTAATAAAGACGCAGCTGAATTTATGCAAGCCGATATTGTCGAAGATCCGGCCATTTATCCCGGCGAAGCCGTGGCAAAAAAACTGTTTGTGGTGCCGGCCTACTCACCACGTGTGGTTAAGTCATTAAATCGTATGTGGACCAATTACAAAGCAGGCAAATAAACCAGTGATAGATTAAGCCTTGTCGCAGTCGTTGCGGCAAAGGCTGTTCTTTAGCGCTTATTCATCTTTACTCAATCAGCAGAAACGGCAATGACACAGGTAGCAAGCGAAAAAAAACACTCCAACTCTACGCTTAATTCACCATCGTGTGTGACTGAGCTGGAACCTTGGAATGATCCCAGAGCAAAACCCTATATCCAAATTCAGAATGTTACTAAAATCTTCGGCAACGGCTTTGTTGCTGTTGATAATTTGAGTTTGGATATTTACAAAGGCGAATTATTTTCTCTGCTCGGCGGCTCAGGCTGCGGCAAAAGTACCTTATTGCGTATGATTGCCGGTTTTGAAACACCGACACAGGGGCGCATTTTAGTCGATGGTGAAGATTTAACCGCAATTCCACCGCACAAGCGCCCGGTAAATATGATGTTTCAGTCGTATGCACTATTCCCGCATATGACGGTGGAACAAAATATTATGTTTGGTCTAAAACAAGACAAACTGCCCAAAGACGAAATCAAAAAACGCACCGATGAGGCCTTGGCGGTGGTTGAACTAGAAGCATTTCGCAAGCGTAAACCCCACCAATTATCAGGCGGGCAGCAGCAGCGGGTGGCGCTGGCCAGAAATTTGGCCAAAAAGCCAAAAATCGTTTTGCTGGACGAACCATTGGGTGCCCTGGATAAAAAACTGCGGGTACAAACGCAATTTGAATTGGTCAATATTCAAGAAGCGTTAAACATGACTTTTGTTATGGTCACCCACGATCAGGAAGAAGCCATGACCATGTCCACCCGCGTTGGAGTGATGAACCAAGGCCATTTATTACAAGTTGCCACACCGGTAGGGCTTTATGAATACCCCACCTCGAAATTTGTCGCCAACTTTATCGGTGATGTGAATATTTTCGAGTCCTATATCAGCGCCAGAGATAGTGATAACACCATTATTGAAGATGCCGATGGTAATATTTTTGCCACCAATTACGGCACCGACCGCGCCGTGGGTGAGGCCGTCAGTGTGGCTGTGCGCCCGGAAAAAATGGTGCTGCATAAAATCAATGCCGATGCTGAAATGACTGCGAAAAGTAACTGTTTGTATGGTCAGGTGCAAGAAATTTCTTATTTGGGTAACGTTTCCATTTTCCACGTGCAGCTAGCCAGCGGTAAAGTGATTACCGTTACCCGCACCAACCGCCTGCGCGACGAAGGGCAAGAAATTACCTGGGACGATAAGGTTTGTATGACCTGGACGCCGCACGCAACAATCATTTTATTAAGTTAAAAGTATTTCTATCAAGCAATTAAAAAACAATTAAAAAGGTTTGTAAGATGAACAACAAAACCCCGGATATCGCCTTTTTCGATGCCCAACATCTGCCGGAAACACGCACAGAAAAATTACACGCCGCTTTATCCAAATACGCGCTGTATCGGTGGTTTTTTGCCCTGCTGTTTCACATCGCGCAATTGACGGGCTTTCGCGGCCGCAGTCTGGTGATTGCCGTGCCTTATTTATGGCTGTTAATCTTCTTTTTTTGCCCGTTTTTGATTGTGGTTAAAATCAGTCTGTCGGAACCGATTATCGCTCAACCGCCGTATGCACCAATGCTGGAAAGCTTGGGCGAAGGGGTGTATAACCTTAAACTGAATTTTTATAATTTTTTAACCATTTTTGAAGACGATTACTATGTCGGTGCCTATTTAAACAGCGTTAAAATCGCTTTGATTTCCACTTTATTGACTTTGCTGGTTGCTTTCCCTATGGCTTATGCCATGGTAAAAACCCCAAAACACTGGCGTAATATTTTATTAATGCTGATTATTTTACCGTTTTGGAGCTCTTTTCTGATTCGCGTTTATGCCTTGGTTGGTATTTTAAAAGACCAAGGTCTGCTCAACGGTGTGCTGATGAAAATCGGCCTGATTAGCGAGCCGCTAGCAATTTTAAACACCGATACCGCCGTCTATATCGGTATTGTCTATTCATATTTGCCGTTTATGGTACTGCCGATTTATGCCAATCTGGAAAAGCTGGATTGGACGTTACTCGAAGCCGCCGCCGATTTGGGGGCCAGCAAAATCACCGCTTTTTGGCAAATCGTAATCCCCTTATCGAAAGCCGGGATTTTTGCCGGGTGTTTTTTGGTCTTTATTCCGGCGGTGGGTGAATTTGTTATCCCCGATATTTTAGGTGGTTCCGATACCATTATGATTGGTAAAGTGCTGTGGACAGAATTTTTTGGCAACACCGACTGGACGATGGCCAGTGCGGTGGCGGTGGTTATGCTGTTGACCTTGGTGGTGCCGATTGTGTTGTACCAACGCAGTGAAGAAAAGCGCTAATTGGTCAACACTAACTGCTTTTTGAGGCTTAATCCGTATGAAAAATTTATCAAAATTTAATCTTTTTTCGCTGTTGCTGGGTTATAGTTTTTTATATATCCCGATTATCTTTTTGGTCATTTACAGCTTTAACGAATCCCGGCTGGTGACAGTTTGGGGTGGTTTTTCTACCAAATGGTACGGTACGTTGTGGCACAATTACAGTGTGATGCAGGCCGCGTGGGTGACCTTACGTATTGCCTTTGTCTCGTCACTGTTAGCAACCATTTTGGGCACTTTTGCCGGGCTGGTGCTGGCGCGTTTTCATCGATTTAGAGGCAGAACATTATTTAATGGTATGATTTATTCACCGTTGGTTATGCCCGATGTCATTATCGGTATCTCTTTGCTGTTGATGTTTGTTGCCTTGGGGATGGATAGGGGTTTTTGGACAATTACCCTGGCACATATTACTTTTTCCATGTGCTATGTAGCTGTGGTAGTGCGTTCGCGTTTGATGGATTTTGACCGTTCTACCGAAGAAGCCGCCCAAGACTTAGGCTGCCCCCCCGCTCGGGTGTTTTTCTATGTCATTTTACCGATTATCGCACCCTCGGTACTGGCCGGCTTTTTGTTAGCCTTTACTTTATCGCTGGATGATTTGGTGATTGCCAGTTTTGCCACCGGATCTGGCACCGATACGCTACCCATTAAAATTTATTCGATGGTAAAATTAGGCGTGACCCCTGAAATTAACGCTTTATCGACCATACTTATCGGCATTGTAGCCAGCGGCGTGCTGATATTTTCTTTCTTTAACCGCCGGCAAGAATTGCGGCGTCAACGCGATAAACAGTTGGCGGCACAAGCATAAATTTTATCATAGGAGTTGTTATGCCCACCCTCTACCCGGATGCCAATGCAGATACCGCTGCACTGCGTCGTAGTCATTGGATGATTGATGCCGAAACCACTCTGGCAACGGAGCCGCCGTTGACGGAGGATATCGATATCGACATTGCCGTTATGGGTGGTGGGTTTGTGGGTTTGTGGACGGCCATCTTTGCCAAACAAAAAAGCCCCAGCAGCCGTATTGCCATTTTTGAGCGCGACATGTGTGGCGGTGGTGCCTCCGGACGCAACGGCGGCATGGTGATGTCATGGTGGTCGGAATTAGAGGGCTTAATCGCCTTATTTGGCGAAGCACAGGCCTTTAAACTGGCCAAATGCTCCGAAGACGCCATTCAAGAGTTAGAGGATTTTTGCGCCAAACACTATATTGATGCCCAATTTCAACGCGGCGGCTGGCTGTGGACGGCCACCACCGAAGCCCATCTGGGTGACTGGGATGACACCTTGGCGGCTGCGAAAAAATCCGGCATGTCGCCCTATCAACGTTTATCACCTGAACAAGTAGCGCAAATGAGCGGTTCTGACCGCCATTTGGGTGGCGTACTCGATCCCACCAACGCTACGGTGCACCCGGCTTTATTAGTAGCCGGTATCAAACGTGTGGCCTTGGAAATGGGCATTGAAATTTATGAAAAAACCCCGGTAACAGAGCTTACTTACGATCAACCCGCCAAACTTAGCACACCCTATGCTACCGTGGTTGCGAAAAAAGTGGTGCTTGCCACCAATGTCTGGGCAACCGCCATCCCGGAGCTGAATAAATACATCATGCCGGTCAGCAGCTCGCTGATTGTCACCGAAAGCATAGCGGAAAAATTGGCAACCATGGGTTTGCGCCACGGTTTGGGCATTACCGATTCGTATCAGATTATCAGCTATTATCGCTCGACCTTGGACGGGCGCCTGGTTTATGGCGATAGTTTTGCCAACTTTAGTCAAGGCGGCAAAATCACCGATATATTTAGCCGGCACGAAGACGGCACCGACTTTGCCACCGAAGATTTTCTCTACACTTATCCGATGCTCGAAGATGTCGAAATTACCGATTCCTGGAGCGGCCCGGTGGATTACACCAACGAACATTTCCCGATTTTCGGCCATTTGCAAGACGCCCCGCATATTATTTATGGTGTGGGCTGGAGCGGCAACGGTGTTTCGCCTTCGCAAATCGGCGGTAAAGTGCTGTCATCCCTGGCACTGGAGTTAGACGACGAATGGGCCAACAGTGTTTTGGTCGGCACCGTCAATCGCGGTCTAAACCGTGCTTTCCCACCGCGCCCGTTCCGCTTTATCGGCGGCCAACTGGTACGCTCGGCGATTTTATGGCGCGAAGAGTTTGAATTTAAAAACCGCAAACCACCCAAATGGCTGCAATGGATTACCCGACTGGGTGGCGATATCGGCACTTAGGCAAAAACTTTCCTTATTGTAAAATATTTATTACAATAGGGCGTCTCTATAACCCTTATTCCAAAAAAGCTATGAAAGTAACGCCCATTATCGGCATCATTTGTTGCCGCAAAGATATCGAAGGCCAGCCCGGACAAGCCGTGCATGAAAAATATATCAACAGTATCAGCAGTTTTGGCGGTATGCCTATTCTACTGCCGGCAGATTTGGCCGATATTGATGACGCGTGGCGATTGTTTGATGGCTTAGACGGCTTGTTATTAACCGGCAGTTATTCCAATGTTGCGCCGTTGCACTATCGCGCCGACCACGAGGAAACTTATCTGGACGAAGCCCGCGATGCACTTAGCTTTCGCTTGTTGGACTACGCCACTAAAAACCATCTGCCGGTGCTGGGCATTTGCCGTGGTTTACAGGAAATGAACGTCTATTTTGGCGGCACCCTGTACCCCGATTTATTTGTCAACCCTGATTTTAGCAAAAAACACAAAGAGAATAACGAGGCATCACTTAGCGAACAATATGGATTAGCCCACGAAATTAACATTCACAGCGGTGGTATTTTAGCCACATTCGGACAATCAGCAAAAGTGAATTCGCTGCATAAACAAGCCATCAAAGACTTAGGGCCGGCTTTACGCATAGAAGCCACCGCCCCCGACGGCTTAATCGAAGCCGTCAGCCACCCGGCGTATGATTTTGTCGTCGGTGTGCAGTGGCACCCGGAATGGCAGCCGCACGCTCACCCGCTGTCACAGTTTTTATTTAACAGCCTGATTCAGCAGGCCAGACAAGTCGCTGAACAAAAAACCACTTAACCCGGCTAAGCCAAAAAACGCATGCGTTCAACTAACAATATCAGTAACCAGCATCGTATCGGCGCCCAGCTCGCTGAAATGCGCCTGGCCAAAGGTTATTCGCAACGCAAACTGGGGCAGCTCGCCGGGCTGACCAATACCGCTATTAGCGGCATTGAAAAAGACAAGAACAGCCCTTCTATCAATACCTTAGAGCGCATTCTTGCCGTTTTGGACAGCGATTTAGCCAGTTTTTTCAGCGCCTATAAAAAAGAGCAAAAGCAAGAGATTAAAACGGTCATCAAAGTCGATGAACTGATTAATATAAGTAATAGCAATGTTATGCTCAATTTAGTCCATAACGGTAATCCGGCACGCCAATTATCGATGCTGATTGAAACTTACCCGCCGCACTCGCAAACCGAGGAAAAAATCACCCACGAAGGTGAAGAAGTCGGCACAGTGCTTAGCGGCTGTATCACCATTTTACTGGGAGATAATCGTTATCAATTAAGTGCCGGTGACAGTTATATTTTTAACACCAGTATGCCGCATACCTTTATTAATGACAGCGACGACACGACCAAAATCGTCAGCGCCCATACGCCGACAACTTTTTAATAGGCTATTTTAAAAGTAAAACAACAACACTAATGAGGAAATAATGAAAACCCTAAGCACCGCCGATTGGCAAACATTACGCGAAACTTTAACCCTGGATGGGCGTGCCTTTATTAACGGTCAACGCACTGACAGCGATAACACCATGACGGCCACCAGCCCGATAGATAATACCACTTTGGCCGAGGTTGCACTGTGCAGCGAAGCCGAGGTCAACACCGCCGTTGCCGCTGCCCGACAAACCTTTCACAGCGGCGTGTGGGCCAAAACCGCCCCGGCAAAAAAGAAAAAAGTGCTGCACCGTTTTGCCGATTTGCTGGAAAATTACCGCCAGGAACTGGCGCTGATAGAGACTCTGGATACCGGTAAACCCATCACCCACAGCCAGCGCCATGATTTAAGCGGTGTTATCGATTGTGTGCGCTGGTACGCCGAAGGCTTGGATAAAGTCTATGGGGAAATTCCCACCACCGACAGCGGTGCATTAGCTTTGGTACGGCGCGAACCGATTGGCGTTATTGGTGGTATTTTACCGTGGAATTTTCCACTGTTATTATTAGCTTGGAAAGTTGCACCGGCATTGGCTTTGGGCAACAGCATTGTTATTAAACCGTCGGAGAAGTCTTCGCTAAGTACCTTGCGCTTTGCCGAAATCGCCCACGAAGCCGGTATTCCTGCCGGTGTGTTCAGCGTTGTCCCCGGATGGGGGCACGAAGTCGGGCAAACGCTGGCGCTGCACAACGACATCGACAGTTTGGTGTTTACCGGCTCTACCCGCACCGCTAAACAGTTGCTGATTGCCGCTGGGCAGTCGAATATGAAACGCGTCTCGGCCGAAACCGGTGGCAAAAGCGCCAATATTGTCTTTGCCGACTGTTATGATTTGGATAAAGCTGCCGAAGCTGCCGCTGCCGCCGTGTTTTATAACCAAGGGCAAGTGTGTATCGCCGGCACACGCTTGCTGATTGAACAAAGCATTTATACGACATTTATCGAAAAAGTCATCGCCGCCGCCAAGGCCTTTACCCCCAGCCACCCGCTGGACAGTGACTGCACAATGGGCTGTTTGATTGATGATGCCCACACCGCTGCCGTTAATCAACATATTGAAAACGCTCTGGCCGAAGGGGATACCTGCTTATTAGACGGGCGTGGTGCCGGGCATAACCAAATCGGCCCAACCATTTTCACCACTGACCCGCAGCATCAAATTGCCTGCGAAGAAGTTTTTGGCCCGGTGCTGAGCGTGCTCACCTTTACCGACGAGGCCGAAGCCATTGCCATCGCCAACGACAGCATTTACGGCTTGGGTGCCGGTATCTGGACCTCAGATTTAAACAAAGCCCACCGCATGAGCGCGGCTTTACAAGCCGGCTCGGTATTTATTAACA
>PDWJ01002522.1_pt1 | contig 19366 bp, 13 predicted proteins | sample 1430881 | NCBI WGS metagenome assembly PDWJ01 (sample SAMN01162460, study PRJNA174530) | Oral metagenome, whole genome shotgun sequencing project. | biome: Marine environment; feature: Marine mammal; material: Swab sample of the gingival sulcus; isolation source: swab sample of gingival sulcus...
AAACCTTTGCGTATTTCCGTAAAGTGGAAAAACGCAAATCTCCTGCATGATTTTCCCAACGAGAAACAACAGAAGGTGTTGTATCAAGGCGTTTGGCAATCTCTGCTTGAGTTAATCCGGCTTCTTTCCTCGCATGTTTCAATAACTCGCCAAGCTCAAAATCCTTGAACCTCTGCTCATAATCTTTCCAGAATTCAGGGTTACGAGGAGCTATCTTTTCCTTAAAAAAAAACATCAGAATCCATTATCTTGCTCCCATTCTTTTTTTCGGGTTTCTGCAATATGTATCTCTTTTCCAGTGGTTTTTTGTGTCTTTTTCGTAAAAGCGTGGTTCAAGATAATCAGCGTTTCTGTTTCAGACAAGAAACCTAAAAAGCGGAAAATGTTGTTGCTAAAGCTAACACGAATTTCCCAAATATCATCAGTTCCTTCAAGGACAGGCTGATGGCGGAACTATGCCTTTTTTGTGCCTCTTTTGTTTCTTTTGAAGAAAAAAAGAGGAACTCAGGCTGTCCAGTGAGTAGTTACCTCCAAATAAGACAAAGCAGTCCTCTCGCCCTGCTCATCGCCACATAGTGGCCTGTTTTTTGAGCCTGTTCCTGGAAGCTTGAAGGCTCAGGGAGATCAATGACGATTATAACCTCATTTTCCAGACCTTTGAAATCCCTGATTTCGGCGAAACTTATCCCCCCGACTGGAAAAGAACGAATCGAAAAATCATCAAGCCTGATAATATTTCTTTTTATTTGTCCGGGAAGGGCTGCTACGGAAGATTTGTCGTAGGCAAGTGGTGAAAGTATGGTTATTGACTCGGCGGGCACTCCGCTTTCAAGCAAATCCTCAAGTTGCCGTGCCAGTATTTCAACAACCTTGTCGTCCCCCTGTACCCTGTGCTCGACTATATCGGGGCCAATTCCTGTACCCTTGCTTCCCATATCCAGATGGAGAGTCTTGTGAATCTTATCAAGAATATTCCTTGTGTTTCTGCAGTTTCTTGTCAATGGTATCCTGGCGGGGGCGTAGTTGTCCAAGGCTGCCATTATTTCCTCTGACTGGCTGGCATCTGATCCTGAAAAAAGGCCGGCCTGGTTATTGCTGTCATGGAAGATATACCATTCCCCTTCCTTCAGGCCTCCTGCCAATAAGGAGTCCAGGGTTTCAACATCCCTGCTGTTAAAGAGATCCTGCCCTTCATCAACAATTAAAATATCATATTTTTCTATACCCGCCCGCCGTTGGTCTACACATGCGCTGTCCACTGTGGACAAGATAACATATTCACTCCTCATTCTGGATTCCAGATAACGTCTGAGCCAGCTGGATTTGCAAATAAAAGCTACATGTGTATGCTCATCGGCCATACGTTTTGCCAGTTCAATAGCCAGAAAGGTTTTTCCTGTCCCCGCCCCCCCCGAACACAATACCCGCTTGTTGGCTGCGGCAATATCCAGGTAACGATATTGATCATCCGTCAGCTGACAGGCATAATCATTCAGCTTGTCAAGAACTGCATGCAGAGGTTCAATGACTTCAAAATCTGGCCGTAAAAAATTTTTTAAGGCGAGAATATCATGTCGCCGCAATTTATATGCATTGAATGGTCTGGATTGCCAATAATGGAAAAAACGGATCAGCCACTGTTCAAAATTTTTGATAGTATTACAGTCGCAGATTATACGCTGATCCCATTCCTGGCTTTTTTGCTTCCACTGGACATCGGGAAAAATAACCCCGAATCCCGCAGGAATTTTCAAGCGGCCAAATTCACCGGATTGTTCAATTGCCCTGCGTATGGCATGTAATCCGGTTTCAGCCTGGCGAAAGGGATCCTGAATCCGACCTGTGTCCTGATGTTTATTGACTGTGTACCAGATGCCGTTTTCTCGCTTGACACCCCCACCCTTGATTTCGAGTACAAAAAGGCCACAGCTGGCAACGACAACAAAATCAATTTCACCAAACCGTTTGGTTGCATGATTCGTCAGGTTCAGTGAATGGAACGCCAGACAGGATGAATCATGGGGAAAGGATTCCCTTAGCTTGTCAAAAACACGCAGTTCAGCCCGACTTTTTGTAGGATATGGTTTTGCAGGGATGAGTTCCATCTAGCCCAAATTTCTCAGGAGTTTTTTTATTTTATATTCAACTGTATGATTTAATTAAGAATTTTAAAAATCCTTTTAAAACAGTCTGTTTTTCACAAGGAGAAAAAACTCCCCGGGGGTGGGCGATTTTTCCGCAAGCCTTCGTTACAAGGCGCTCGGTGTTCCACTACAACGAAGCGCCTTGCGCCTTGGCCTGCGAAAAACCTTGCCCATGACAAATCCGGGTTATGCAGATTTGTATTTTTTCGAGATGGTTTCATAATCTTTCTCATCTATTATTTTTTTTGACATAGCCTGGAAATATTCACGCTCTCTTACCCGAATATCCGGCAGAACTATACCCTCATAGATGCTTTTGCCCCTATCGTTAATAAATTGCCTGCCCGGCATTATTGTCTGCAAGCAGTCCTGAAGTGAATATTTCCTGCTGAACCATTGCATAAAACCATACCAGTTAGCCTTTTTACTACCGGGAATAACCATTTCCGCAACGGTAAGCGGAACAGGTGTTTTTTTGAATGTTAAACCGGAACAGTCAATACCGTGTGCATACTCAGCCATCAGGCCTGAAATGTACTTGTGAATTCCCTTGTACTGGCGTATAGATAAGGGGATTTTGTAATATTTACTTCGTATGCCGAAAAGCATTGCCGAAATAATGAAGTCTTCTTCATCAAACACCTCCAGCCCGGCTATGTCCGTTCCGGTTAAGCCAGCAACATCTTCCCTGTGGGCTAACAGTAATAAGGCTTTTTCCATTTTTGAGGAGGCTCCAGCAAAAATTGCAGATGCCTTCGAGTCAATGGTATTGTGGTAGAAACCGGAGATTCGCTCGGCAAGCTCTTTTGCCCTTGCCCTTTCATTGGGTTTTGTGAAGGAACCATCTGCCCCTAAAAAATGAATTATAGCTGAAATACATTCCCTGTTTTCCCGATTTACCAGAATGTCCAGCACGTTACGCAGTATCACCATCTGGGGGCTGGAGCTTTCCTCTGAGTCTTCCCGGCGTCGAAAGTAGTTGATAATACCTCGTATCAGCCGGTTATCCATATTCACTGTCCCTTTCATTCTGCTGCACTCTGCAAAGGTAGCTGCTGTTGTGCTTCCATTTTTGGCGGTATAGAACAGGGTAGCCAGCAGACCGCCAAGCGAATACATCTTGTTGTAATTTATTGTCTGTCTAGCTGGTACTTCCGGGGGTAAAACAAAGCATTTCCCGTTACTACCGGCAGTACCCGGTACGACACCTGTTTGCAGGGTTCTTGTGAACAGACTCCTGTCCTGTTTGTTTTTTGCGGCCACCAGTTTAAGGACACCCTGCGGGGTATCCCCGTAACACCGAAGATCATCGGCAAACGTTTTCCGGGCATCAGAAGAATCAAAATACACTTGCCTGATACATGACAGGGGCAGCGGAGCGGGAAGCAGGAGCGTATTGATCTGCCGGTCTTCAGGGTTGTCTTTGCATATATCGATATTAATAATGTCGTCGTTCAGCAAACGAACATTGCCGGATACTATCTGGGCAAGCTCTATCTCGACCAGACAGACGACAAGGCTGTCATCTTCCTCCCCCGCCTTTATCAATGCCTCGGTATGCCCTCCGTTACCATTACGAAAAACGGGTATAAAACCCGGGAAATCACAGGAAATATCTATATAATACTTTGTATACCCTTCTGCCCCGCAAAGCAGTCCATGGGAGAGTATTGTTTTAAGATTATCTGTATTTGTCGGAAAAAACCATCGATCAGCTGCCATATCAGAGCACCTCCCTCCTTAAAATGGTTTCATCTCCGGGGAGCAGGTCGCTGACAGCCGGATCGCATGAGGCGCCTTTAAACAACACCAGCTTCTTCCTGGCTCTTGAGGTCATTACATACAGTCGTTTTTTCATTGCATTACGGTCTCCAGCAGATAATTGTAACCCGTCGAGTACTATAAAAACGGTATCGAACTCGATCCCCTTGGATGATTTATCTGTAATGACAACAATCCCTCCCTGACTGAAATCTATCCCGACATTACCTTTATCGCTGGCTGTATAACTTGAAACAGAAGGTTTGTCGTGGTCCCGGTCGATATCCATTTCTCTGAGCTTGTGCACGTAGTCCTTACGTTTTATCTCTGTTGTCACTATCAGGCCTATCAGGCTGTCAGGATCCCGATCCGCTTCTCGAAGCACCATTTTCACGCAATTGTCAACCATATCATATTCGTATAAAACCGGTATTTCCTGGGTACAGTTTTCGGGTAATTCAGGCTGTGCACTTGCCTTGTCTGTATAGAAATGTCTGGACAGGGCGGCTATCTCTTTCGTGTTTCTGAAATTCTCTTTCAATTCGATAACCTCTGCACGGTTCAATCCCAGCATATCTATGAGCTCCTGTATACTGGAATGTTCTTCTGTTATTTGCTGATTCTGGTCAGCCACTATAAAGAAATTTTCATAACCAAGGGCCATAAGAGATTCGTAAAACCCCTGGGGGAGATCCTGTCCTTCGTCAACAACAAAATGCATGTCAGCGGCATTATTCACCCCAGCTCTCTCATATACCCGAATAATGTGGTCATAATCCGGCCTGAAATTGTCAAGATTCGGAACAAGTTTTCCGGTTATGGCACAATAGGTTTTGTAAAACCATGAGTAGGCAGTATCGTTATTGATATCTGACGCAGCGTATTGGCTGGTAAATGTTTTCAGAACGTGGTTGTAGGTAAGAAAAAGATGATCATTGTTCTGCTGATGACGAATGGTACGCCATAAAGCTACAACAGACTTGCCAGTACCGGGGCCACCGATTACCAGAAATTGTCCATCCCTGTCAAGTTTTGTCGCCTTGTCCTGATCCTTGGTAAGATCTCCATAATCAGGAAGTTTACATCTTCTCCTGGCCATTTATCTGTTCTCCGATATATTCAATCAAGCCTGGAATTCCCAGTTCCCTGTTTCCCTTGATAAAAACGCGGTCTAACAGCACATTGCCGAAAGCACAGCTTGGTTCCGGCACCAGGGTACAGCCATGACATGCTGCCCGATTGAGCCAGCCGGGCCCCTGCCCTTCGTGTTCCGAACAGACAGGATCAAGAGAACACCATTGCGCATGTTTAAACGCATTATCCAGGAGAGCAAGAAACTGTTTTGGCTTTGCATTCTCAATGATACCACCAAGGGAACCGGCAATATCCGGTACAGCAGTATAGATGAGAATACCTGCCAGTTTTCTTGCTGCTGAACAATAAATTCGTTCCTTTAATGATGCGGCAGGGTACCCGGATGTCGCCTCAAGTTCACGGATGAGCAGATGTGATAGTGAATGCAGCAATAAAAAGCGTGCGGAAATCACTGGGTCTTCAATGAACTTCAGGGCCGAGCTTTCATACCGTACGGCAAGTTCAGCTGCCCGCGTTTTTACTGCGTCAATGTTTTCCCAACCGGTTAAAATTTCTGCGTCAAGGGTAAAGAAAATCCCTTCACCGAAAAGCTCAATCGCCGGAAGCCAGTCAGTTTTGCCATCAATATCGGGCAAAACCACCAGTTCTCTTTCACTGAAATCGGGCTTGTAACGACGAAAGCCCTTAAAAATCTGAATTTCCCTGAGTCTTTTGGCCACAATCAGGGTATCTACCAGTTTGTTCAGGGACAGCAAATTTCCGGAAAGGGAAGTTCCTGACGCCTTCCATAATTCTGTTTTATGGTCAGTTACGAAATCCTCATCCTCCCTGATGTTGTTCAACGGGGCAAGAAAAGCCCGGTATTCATCTTCCAGCATATTTCCAGAGGTTTCTATTTCTATGGAGGGGTAACCGTCCCTGATCTGCTGGAGGGCATTTTTGACTTCAGCGACTGAACATCTGTATTCCGTCGCAATTTTTTTTATCCGCCCTTTTTTTCTTAATGGTTGGCGTATTGATTCGAGTTCTCTGCAAAGTTGTGAATTGTTATAAAGCTGGTCGACAATTGTTCCCTGGATAATCCTGGATTCCGGTGGAATAACAAGCGCGTTGACCCTCTCGGGAAAGTACACTCCCGGGCTGTTAATTTCCACAATCTCAACATCCTGTCCTTCAATGGCCCTGGGCTTATCCGCAAGCCAGGGTTGCTGTCTGTGGATAACACCAATTTTTCTTTTTAAAAAAGGGTTGCTGCTTTCCATGCCGTTTTCCTCACAACGCAGACAGCGGACGATCTTTTTCCCTCTCTTGTCTACCGTAACCCGGAGATAAGGCTCACTGAAGTCCGCCCGGCACTGCTGGTTCTTGCCGAAATGACAGATATAATGCCATGGTACATCGTCAAGATACCCCTGTCTGCTGACGGCACACCATGTAACCTGTTCCAGCTGACCGTTACAGTTTTTCCCCCTGCATCCGGGAGTATAAAAATTGTGATCGTTTGTTTTTTCCCAGGGATTATTGTGCAGCAGGCCGCATTTCCTGCATATTGCATAACGGGGAAAGATGACCGCAGGCAGGTAATGCCCCTTTAAACTGCCATCTTCCCTTTCCTGCGCCTGAGGCGGCATCCGCAGATTTTTTCCTGTACCAAGTGCATTGATTATCCGGGTTACATAGGGGATTGGCCGGGCAGTACATATTCCGTTATTATCTGTCCAGTACCGTGTGTCGGCAATCGTCATCAACATATCATTGCTGTCTCTTACAATGGAGCCAATACCTGCATACGAGGTTAAATGGGAAAATCGGACAGGCGCATATTTCTGTCTGCTACTCATTTATTTTTCTTACTCCTGGCAGAAGTTTCATCAATGCATAGTTTTCCACATTTCGCATCGACTGAAGGGTTGGCCAGAGTCCCTTGCGTTCTTCTCCGTAGTTGCACAGCAGGTTATCTGCCCCCCTGTCGGTTGAATAATACACCAGATTTCTCCTTTTGCCCTCACTCAGCCGTATTTCTTCGTGCCACTCTTTCACTAATGCATCAAGATGGTCATGAACTGTTCTGGCCGATACAGAATCATCTACAGCTGAGGCTATACGCTGTTTCATGATACGGAGAACTTTTTTTACTTCGGTCTGCTCCGGGGAAAAGACCTCGGCCCTGTCATTGGCTGCCAGGGCTGGAATCCCATGCCGTATGGCTGTGACCAGGGCACCATGCAGGCCGCGTTTCCTTGCCTGATAGGTGAAAGGGGTCAAGCTTGATGGCTCGACGAAACGGTAAAATGAATCGTGGTATGAACGAAAATTTTCGTAGTGAGAAAGACTGCGGGCCTGTGTCTTGTAATAATTAACGAAAACAATGCCCGGAACATTTCCCCGGCCGACCCTGCTGCCTGCTTGTATGTATTCGGCAGTAGTCAGGGGTTGACCGTTGATAATCATCAACGCAAGCCTTGCCACATCCAGACCCACAGAAATCATGTTTGTCGCCAGAACCACATCAATAGAATCCTTGTCGCCCTGTTCCTTTTCAAGTTCGGCAAAAACCCGACTGTTATCTTCGGCGCTCTGGTTACTGGTCAGGGTTTTGATATTTAACTCCCTTAACGGAATATAGCGATTGGTAACAGCCTTGATTTCCGGATCTGTAATCCTCGTATAATCGGACAATGTTTTCAAGGTATCATCGTCAAGAAAACCTGGCTGTATCTTGTCAATATCATTTTGAACAGCCTCCAGAATCAAGCGGGCAAAATAATTTTCGACATCACTCTGATACAAGGTACGACTGTTACCAACACCCTTCAGACTGCTATGGTAAACAACCTGGCTCCACCAGGCATCAAGATACTCTTCCTGCCCTCCACACAGCGTGACCGGTGCCGCCAGCAGAGCTGCTGCCAATGGAGAAAGACTCCGCTGTTTCGGGAGAAAGGGAGCCATAAAGCCAACATATACTCTTCCAGGCTTATCCTTTAGTGGAATGGTTCGTGCAAAGTAGGAATCGTCGTGTCTCAATCCTGGAGGAGGGAAGACCAGCATGTCCCTGGCAAACAGTTTTTTTACCTGCCGGGCGGCATTTTTTATGGTGGCAGTCGAAGCCACATATTTTGGTCTGACACCTCTTTTGATGAGCACGGTGTCAAAACCGACCTCATAGAGTCCGGCAATGGACCCCAGGGCACTTGAAACAAGATGCAATTCATCCTGAATAATAAATTCAGGGGGGCGGTTTCCATTTAAGCCAAAAAAACTGCCTGGCCGGTCATCCCAGGCCAGGCGGGCGAATTTATCAACGGTTGCAATTAACAGACCTGGCGGGTTTTGGTACAAGCCGCTGTCGACGACGTTACAGGGAAGTATATTGTTTGGTTCCTGGCCAAAATCGCACCCGCTGTTGGTACAGGTAAAATAAAAATACGTCTCCCCGGCTATGTAATTTTCCCCGGAAAATTTACTGCCGCACCAGGGGCATCGGGTAACAACAAGTTTGCTGTATTTCCTTTTATTTCTGTATTCCAGAGCTTGCTGAAAAGTATTGGGCGAGCTTGCCTTTCCCAGCCATAAACCAACCGTGAATGGTTCTGAACCAAAACTTCCCGTGTTTTTTCTTCTTAACAGCTCCAGGGCAAAAATAACCCGGCATGCCCTGGTAAATTGTTGGGAAGTAAGAAGACGGAGGGTGTAGCGCATGATAGCCACTGTCCCCCCATAACTGGCAGGGTATCGCAATCTTCTGTAAATGAAAAGAAAGGCCATCAGGCCCAGATACGCCTCGGTCTTGCCGCCTCCTGCAGGGAACCATATAAGATCCAGCGTATCCCTGAATTCACTATCCTCGTTCACCGCAGACTCCAGAACCATGAGAATAAAGGCTAGCTGAAAAGGTCTCCATTTGTAAAATGTTTTGTCTTTTTGGCGACCTTTTGCGAGATCTGCTGCACGCATCTGCATGAGCATTGCCCTGTTTGCCAGGGCGAATGCAGTTTGAGCATACTCGTCCTGACTGAGAAACAGAACTCCCTGCTCCATCCTTTCCCTGGCGATCATCTGTCGGTTTACAACTGTTTCAGCTGTTGTACGGTCTCTTTCATCCTCCCGGGCAGCCTTTTTTTGCTGTCTGAAAATCCAGTGTTCATAATCCCTGATGAAAATCCTCAGCCTGTCAATAACAGTATTGTCAGAATTACAATTACCCAAAAAGTCGAACTCTAATGTCTGAATATCCTTGTCTCCGGTATCTGCTGTTACCTGAGGCACTTCAACCGCCGGCATGAACTCGGCTGAAATCTGCAATTTTCCCTCTTTTGTCTCTGCCCAGTCAACTCCGGTGCCGTGACCAACTGCATAGGTTTGAACATCCTTGTATCTGAGTTCTATTTCCCTTTCTTCATCGGTTAGCAGAGTATTGTCTGTCGCTGGATAACTGCCAACAACACCGGATTCAACAATACATTGCAAAACAACCTCAAATAACGCTTTTTCATTGAGTTCCTGATAATACGCTCCAGGATCTTCGGTAAATTCGTCAAGATTTTGATTGTTTGACAATGATATTGTGACAATATAACCGTCCTTGTGAGCCCTCCAGAGAGAATCCAGTCTGGCCTTACCTTCCAGAATCGTGTATTTTGTAATCCCGTTCAGAGAAAATTCGACCTCTTCTCCATCATCAGCGGCCAACGGTATCCTTTCCCATCTTTGGCTGGTGAAGCGCCCGGCTTCGTCTCTCACATCGGGCTGTTTTTTATAACAGACTGCATAATGGAAAATTCTCAGTCGTATTTTCTCTCCCTCAATATAAAAAGAGAACCCGGCGGAGGAATGAGGCCTGTAAGATTTTTCCTTTTTTACGGGGATAATGCTATCTGCAATCCCCGTCTCCAGTGCATCCTCTGTTTCGTCCGTTCCGCTTTCGTCATTGGCAACAGGGAATAGAATGCCGGTAAAAAAACGATCCAGCGGTGCCGCTCCAACAAGTATATCGTCTTTTAGCTCAATGCCGGTGAGTTGTTTTTTCGTCCAGCTCAGCAACTCTTTTCTTAACAGGGAATAAGTCATTAAACACCTTTTGAGGTTGTTTTGGTGACGATTTTGGCAGCAATAGCACCAAAGACCACGCCGGTTGTATTCGCAAACATATCCAGCCATTCTGCATAGCGATTCACATACGGCTGTATTATTTCTATCAGCCCTCCGTAAAATACAAAAAACACCATGAAATATATACAGCCTTTCGGTTTGCGCAGTGCGACAGGAAATGACAGTATCGCATAGGCTATGAAATGGTGTGTTTTGTCTTTCCCCGGGACGTCCGGCAGCTTGTCAAGGGGATATAGTGACAGAACAGTTATTGAAGCCAGTGTTAACAGGGTGATGGCACAATAATGCCTTTTTATTCCATTGAGGTTGAAATATCTGGTTGTAAAATTCTTGTTCAATTTTTTCGGAAGTGTTCAAATTTTTTCGTCAGGATCGGCTTTACGATATTGATTTTTCTTCATAATAATTTTTCCTTTTACTTTAAAGTCCTTATTTCTCAAATTGCTCTTGTAAAAAAATGGTTTACGAACTGACAGCAAGGTTGGTTAAGGTTAGTTGAGGTTGCTTTTTCAGAAATACTAGTGGTGATAATAGCCGGATGATACATTGCCCCTTCAAAGTGTATTGCAACTGAAAAATTTACAACAAGGAGGGAGGGAATGAAAAAAACAATAATTGCTCTGATAGTTCTTGGGCTTGCGACAACAGCTTACGCCAGGGAAAAAATTATCATCTTTCATGCAGGTAGTCTTTCTGTACCTTTTGGAGAAATTGAAAAGGCTTTTGAAGAGAAATATCCAGAATACGATATCCAGCGAGAGGCTTCCGGAAGCCGGGCAGCGGCAAGAAAAATCACAGATGCCCATAAACCGGCTGACGTTATGGCCAGTGCTGATTACAAGGTAATCGACAATTTGCTGATTCCCGAGCACGCAAAATTCAATGCCCAATTCGCCACCAATGAAATGGTAATAGCCTACACCAACAAGGCAAAGTTCGCAGATGAGATCAATTCGGGAAACTGGACGGAAATTTTTTTAAGAGACGGGGTTAAAGTAGGTCATTCTGACCCCAATATGGATCCCTGTGGTTACCGTTCAATGCTGGTAACCAAAATTGCAGAAGATTACTACAACACCCCCGGCTTGTTTGACAAACTCTTTGGATATGGAGAGTCTTATGAAAAAGGGGAGGAAAACAAGGACAGGATTGTTGTCCGGCCTAAAGAGAAAGAACTGCTGGAGCAAATTGAAGCCGGCATATATGACTATCTCTATATCTACAAATCAGTTGCCGAGCAACACCATCTGAATTACCTGGAATTACCGCCTGAGGTCTCCCTGAAAAGTTCCAGATACGCTGATGAGTACCAAAAAGCCACCTTCAAAATCAACGGCAAGAAACCTGGTGAATGGATAACAAAGAAAGGAGGGCCAATGATTTATGGTGTAACCATCGTTGAAAATGATGTCTCTCCAATGAATAAAAAGGGCGCCGTTCTTTTTGTTAAGTATCTGCTCTCAGAAGAAGGGCAAAAGATAATGGAAAAGAATGGTCAAGGCGTCATTTCACCAACCGTTATAACCGGGGATGCTTCTGCCTTAAACTGACAGCCGCCCTGTAAAGTTTTTTTTGAAAAAGACTCGTTCACCTTAAAAGCATTTTATTTGAGGTGAACGAGTGTGTGTTTGCCGTTAAAATGGCACATCATCTCCTGTACTGCCGCCAAAATCACCGGTACCACCAGAACCCGAACCGCTGCCGAATGGCTCTGGCGGCAACGGAGGCTGGTCGAAACCTCCTCCCATGCTGCCATCTGCGGCTTTTGGAGTAAGGTTCTGAACTGTATTGGCAACAATTTCGGTGGTCCATCTATCGTTGCCATTCTGATCCTGCCATTTTCTGGTCTGGAGTCTGCCTTCAACGTAGATCTTTGAACCACGATTAAGGTAATTTCCGCAATATTCAGCAGTCTGAGACCAGACAATGACCCTGTGCCACTCCGTCTCTTCCTGCAGATTTCCATCCCTGTCCTTCCACTTGCGATTTGTTGCAAGACTCAGGGTCGCAACGGCAGTACCACTTGCGGTGTAACGCATTTCCGGGTCAGCACCAAGATTTCCAACAAGAATTACTTTATTTACCATCCGTATATCCTCTGTAATGTGAGATTTTCATATAAAACTTGTCAGCCTCTCAATATACGCTTACTTGCGGCAAAGAACAAGCTCAAATGATTTTTGGAGGCATGGTTAACCTTGCAGCACGGTCAAGCATTTTGGGCAGGCCGCCTTTTTCATGTGGAATGAAGCCCATAACTTCCTGCCAGATTTCATCACTCTCCATACAAAAATAGATACAGGTATTATCTGCCGTATATCTTTTCAACTTTTCGTAGATATGTCTATAGAGAGCAACCCGATGGGGACGAAAATAGCGCTGCTTGCCATCCAGCCCTGAAATAAATTCGTTATAGTAAATTCTTGATGAAGGGAACCGTCTGATGCCAATATCTTTCAACCTCGGTAAATAACGCAATGCACCAAGAGATATCCAGGCAATGGCTTCTGCCGGAACATATTGGTACAAAGCATCGATTGTTTCAGAATATCCTGTTTCCCAGTCTCCCGAGTCCACAATCGGGTCAAAATGAAAGGCCAGCTTATAGCCCCACTCCACACATTGCCGTGCAGCAAGCAGTCTCTCTTCCAGGGTTGCGGAGCGAATCTCCTCGTTGCGCATAATTTCGGGACTATTAAGCGACCAGGCGACAATTGTCCGCCCGTTATGATCAAGTCCTTCAAGATTTTCGATTACGCCGCTTTTGGTCTTGAGCTCCAGAATCGCATTCGAATATTGTCCAATAAAAGGAACCAGACGTTTTGACAGGCCGGTGATCCGGTCAAGGGCCAGAGAATCGGTAAACTCCCCGGTACCAATACGAAAGAAGAAATCCGGGCTTTTTGCCAAACCGGAATCAAGCTCTGCAAAAAGCTGCTCTATATTCACATAATGAAGCAGCCAGGGAGAATTAAGATAGGCCTGCAAGATGCAATAAACACAATCGATTGGACAATTTGCACCAGTTCCCAGCACCTGGTAATCGCAGCATTGATACTCTCTCGTTCCTGGGCAGGGCTTAAAAAAGTACCCTCTGTTTTTGCAGAGAAAAAGCTGTTTTTTCCCTTGCGTAAGGTTTCGCACATACTCTGAATCCAGATCGTTGGGTTTCCCCCGGTCTGGAACGACTCTATGTTTAATTGATGTATTTCCCAATATTTCCTGAGTGTATTCATGATCCAGGCAGGATTCCTCAACAAAAATTTCCGAAACATAACGGGACGGATCTCTCCAGCTGATCTTTTTCATTGTTTTACTATTTTTTTTATTTGCTCGATCTCTATTTTCGAGTCATTTTTTCAGTTCAGGAGCGCTGCTTTTGAAATTCTTGAGGTAAGTTTATGTAATATTCCCCGATTTCACGACGACCATGTTTTATGCACCCCTCGCCAAATATCCTTGTTTTTCTCTGCAGTTCATTATAGGCCAGTGCGAAATAATCGTCAGAAAGTTTCTGCTGTTTCAATACGTTATAAATACTTTTTATCCGCAACTCATCCATTCCCACCCTGTACCTCGTTGACAGCTGATCTTCCCTGCCACCTTCCTTTATCGTAAGTCTCTCGGGGATAAGCAAAAAAGGGTAGCTGCAACTCACCCGCAGCCAGAGATCATAATCCTCGCAACATTGCAGTTTTTCATCAAAATACCCTACCAGTTCAAACAGTTTTTTTCGCACCATAACCGTGGACATCCCCACGGCACAGAGCTGCAGGCAATGGTCAAAGATCATTCCATGTCGAGGCAGATGTTTCTTTTTCTGGTTAAGATGCTTTCCTCTCAAAAACCATTTTTCCATGGTATGGCTGATGAGATAATCTTCATTTTTTATCAGTTCGGAATATTGCAGCTGAAGCTTTTTTTTATGCCAGTGATCATCGGAATCCAGAAAGGCAAGAATATCGTATCTACTCGCGAGGATTCCACGGTTTCTCGCAGCAGACGGCCCTTTGTTTTGCTGATAAATATACCGAATTGGAATAATGGTTTGTTCGGAAGTTTTCAGAACAAGCTCTTCAGTATTGTCATCGGAACCATCATCAATCACTATAATCTCTGCCGGGAGAAGTGTCTGCTTTATTACAGAACGGAGCCCTTTCTCGATAAGGTTTTCCCTGTTGTAGGTAGGAAGAATAACACTGACGGGACAAAAAGACATCTACAGCTTCCTCAAAAATTACTATTTGGCGATTTTTACCGGATATTACAACTGGCATTTTCATACCTGAATGCTGTATACTGCAAAATTTGAAAATATAAACGCCTTCCTTTATGGAAGTTTCTTTTTTTGTTTTATATATTTTTTTAATGACAACAGAAATACTCATCAACGCTACCAGCTACGAGGTGCGTCTTGCCCTCGTTGAAGACGGCAATTTGAGCGAATTCCACATGCAGAGGCCCACGGAAAAGGGGTTTACGGGTAATATATACAAGGGGCGTGTTGTCCGCGTTTTGCCCGGTATGCAGGCCGCTTTCGTGGACATAGGGCTTGAACGAACCGGTTTTCTTTATGTCGATGATGTTTGTCCAGGCTCCGAATCAAACGGCTCAGGTTCCTGTGTTGCTGATTGCGCTCACTGCAATGTAAAGGCCCAGGGACTACATATTGAAGACATGCTTCAAGAAGGCCAGGATATTCTCGTACAGGTCAGCAAGGACCCCATTGGAACCAAGGGCGCCAGACTCACCTGCCATATCGCCCTCCCCTGCAGAAATCTGGTTTTTATCCCGCAAACGGATCATGTCGGGATTTCACGCAAGATTGAAGACGAGGATGTCCGCGGAAAACTGAAAGAACTGATAGAAGAACTGCGTCCACAGAACTGCGGTTTTATTGTACGCACCGTTGCCCAACATGCAGCGGCTGAAGAATTGAAAGCAGATATGGAGTTTTTACTCCTTCTATGGGAGGATATTGTCAACAAATCGGCAAATCTGCACTCCCCTGCCCTGATTCACGAGGATATTGATATAATTCTGCGCTCAATTCGTGATTTTTTCACCATGGATGTAGATAGTCTGATTATCGATAACAAGGCCGCCCATCAAAAACTACTCAACCATGTCAAGCCCTTTGCCCCGCAACTCTATGACAAGATATCCCTCTATCAAGACTCCACACCCATCTTTGAGGCGTTTAATATTGAGGTAGAAATTTCAAGGGCTATTGACAAGAAGGTATGGCTCCGCTCAGGGGGATACCTCATTATCGAGTCAACGGAAGCGCTTTCCGTAATTGATGTTAATACGGGGAAATATGTTGGTAAAAATGATCTGCATGACACTATTTTCAAGACCAATATGGAGGCAGCAATTGAAATTGCCTATCAGTTGCGGTTGAGAAATATCGGCGGGATTATTATTATCGATTTTATCGATATGGAAAGTGATGAACACAGGGAGAAACTGTTTACAACCTTTAAGGAAGCGGTGAAAAAGGATAAAAGCCGCAATAATATCCTGAAACTCTCTGAGTTCGGACTCGTGCAGATGACTCGAAAACGTGACAGTGAAAATCTGCACCAGCTCATGTGTGAACCTTGTCATTACTGCTCTGGTGAAGGGATGTTGAAGTCGCGCAGAACCATCTGTTACGATATTTTCAGGGTAATCAGCAGAAATGCGCTCAAACATGGGGGAAGCACCGTTACCCTGTGCGTTCATCCGAGAATATACGATCTTCTCATTGGGGAAGAAGCAAAAACTGTTACAGAGGTTGAAAAGGAGATAAAAAAACGAATTATCGTTGCTCCGGCAAAAGATCTGCATATTGAGAAGTATGAAATTATCTGGCAGGCGTAAAAGCTTATAGAATTGATCTTAAAAAAAATAAAGAATAATGGGTCGTAGAAAAAGCAGATTTAAAACAAAAAAATCCAGTTCGGCAAAGCGCTTCCTTCTGACAATATTTTTGACGCTACTTGTGGTTGGAGGGGCGGGAGCATTTTATCTCTTTTTTGAAAATGAAAAACCATCCGCCTCGTTTGCTAACCTGGGTGAATATATAGGCCTTAACTCCACTTTAGAATTCACGGCTGCCGACCAGAAAAGCGGAATTCGCAATATACGTGTAACCGCTGTGCAGGATGGAGTCAGCAAAGAAATTTTTTTCAAGGAGTTCCCAAGAACTGGTTATCAGTCCCCCGTTGGGCCACTGCAGGAAGAAGGACAAGTTGATATAAATTTAAAAAAGACAGGCTTTAAGGATGGAAAGGTTCGGCTTATCCTCACTGTTCATGATTTTTCATTCCTGGGCATGCTCAAAGGGAATGAAACCACAGTAAACAAAGAGGTTACTCTGGATACCGAGGCACCCAAAATACAAGTCCTTCATACCGAAAGATACATATACCCGGGAGGAAGCGGTATTGCTATTTACAAGGTCTCGGATCCTGCAGCCCGCCACGGAGTTATGGTAAACGACCATTTTAATGAGGGTTTCCCTGTTGATGAGAAGAGAGCGAATACTTTTATCTCCTTTTTTGGCGTTCCTTACAATACGAAGCAGTTTAATGAACTCGCTATTACCGCCACCGATGCAGCGGGTAACACGACAACCTTCCCTTTTTCGACAATTTTGAAGAAAAAACGCTTTCAGCATGACACCATCAATGTCGGCTCCGGTTTTCTTTCTAAAAAAATTCCTGAGTTTCAGCAATATTACCCAGAGATGCAGGGGGATTATGTAAACAAGTATCTCTTTATCAACCGGGAAGTCAGGTTGGACAATAACATAAAAATTCAGGAGTTGTGTAGTACTGCCAGCAGTAAACGTTTATGGAAGGGAGTCTTTGGCCGGATGGCTGGCAGCCTGCGAGCAGGCTTTGCCGATCATCGTACCTATATAAACAACGAAAAAGAAATTGACAGACAAGTTCACCTGGGAGTGGATATAGCGTCAACCCGCAGAGCCCCTGTCAAGGCAGCTAACAATGGAATTGTCGTGTATGCCGACTATCTTGGTATTTATGGAAACATGATTCTTGTTGACCATGGTCAGGGTGTCTTCAGTCTTTACTCTCATTTAAGCAAGATTGAAACAAGCCCAGGCTCCGAAGTAAAAAAAGATGATGTCATTGGACTGACGGGTACTACAGGGATGGCAGGAGGAGATCATCTCCATTTTTCCGTGTTGATTAATGGAGTATTCGTCACCCCAAAGGAATGGTGGGATAAGGGATGGATAGAGGTAACGATAGAGGAACCTGTTCTTGACTCCAGATTCTAATCTGGAGCTTCCTGAGGCATTTTTTAAACGGGACACAAGACATTACCGCCCTGCACGTTACACTAAGCGCCTTATAACAAGGGGTTACCAAAAAAAAATCACCCGGGGTTGCTGGGGCAGTTTTGGGCTTCCCCGTGGCGAACATTGGCACGTATTACTTTTGCCGTTTAAGCAAAATCTTCATAATCATAATCAGGTCCCCCGCAAAGAGAACAACGTAACGTCATATCATGCTTATCAAAAATCCATTCCCATTTTTTTTCAACAATCATGTCCTGCTGTTCCTGGCCACAATGAATACAAACCCACTTGTCCCCTTCCGGGGTTTCGAACAAATGCATATCAAACTCCATTTTGTAAAAAATAGTGCAAAACCCAAGACATTATGTAGCTAAACGCTCTGCATAAACCGGCAAAGACTACTACATAACAGCCAGGTTATAAAAACTCAATATATCTGCAAGAGATTTCTGTTGAACACAACATCTGATAAAACCATAAAGAACAGTTTTAGAAAAAGCCGATTGCCAAGACTCCTCTACAGTTACCTGGCAACAGAGATGCTTGCCCCGTTTTTTGCGAGCTTTCTCATTATGAACTGTGTTTTTTTTCTGGTGAAACTTATCCCGTTTCTCAACTTTGTTCTTGAACTTAACATTGGAATCAGCGATTTTATCCGTCTGTTCTCTTATTTGTTCCCCAGTATCTTTCTCTACACCATTCCGATGTCTGCTATGTTGGGAGTCACAATTGGTTTTGCACGACTGTCCAGCGACTCCGAGATCCTGGCTTTAAAAGCAAGCGGAATCAGTATGTGGAAAATACTGCCTCCTGTTGTATTGGTTACAGCGCTCATCGCACTGCTTACCAGCTACTTCTCCATCAAGCTTATCCCGCTCAGTGAAATCTCAATGAAACAACTGACCTACCAGCTGCTCAGAGAGAAGGTGGACAAGGGTATCAAACCCCACGTTTTTACCGAAGCCCTCGGAGATGTTGTTGTCTACGTTGATAAAATTGATCCACAGACGGGAAAATGGAAGGACGTCTGGGTATCTGATATGCGCGGGGTTGATGTCCCTACCATAACTATGGCTTCGTCAGGAGAAATGATTGGCCGACCTCAGGATATGAGTGTCACAATCATACTCAAGAACGGCAGTCTTCATAAACCGAGCAAGACAAATGCCCAAATTGTTGAGTTTGATCACTATCAGATTAATATTCCGCTACGCCCGCCCCAAACAAAAAAAACAAGAGTTAAACGACGCAATATTCTGACCATGACCGAACTGTTGGCAGAGGCCAGCCAAACAAACGGGGATTCAAGGGAAAGACGAAAAATGCTCATTGAATTCCACAAAAGAATGGTACTACCGACAGGCTGCCTGTTTATCAGTCTCCTTGGACTGCCTCTGGGACTTCAGGCAAGGCCTGGAAGAAAGGCAATAGGAATTCAGCTGGGACTTGTTATTTTCATACTGTACTACGTGCTTTTCACCCTGGGCAAGGAAATGGCTGAAAAGGGAACCGTCCCCGTACCTGTAGCTATGTGGACACCTAATTTATTTTTCTTCATGCTGGCCGTTTTCTGGATATACAGAGTCTCCAACGAAAAGGGGCTTATACCAGGTCTGCTAACCTCTTTACTAGCCAAGCTCTGGAGTAGATTAAGGCTCATTCTTAGTAAAGGTTATCGACAGGGCCTGGTAATTTTCAAAAAAGAATCTACATTGAAGGAAGAAAAGCAGGAAATTGCAAAACCTGTCAGCGGCAATCCAAAGACGAAAATTTTTCATTTACCTCAATGCCAAAACTATAATTGCCACTACTGTACTCTTGAGTTTAGAGATACCAAAATTGCAAAGGAATCCGGCTTTAAGCCATGTCCTTTCTGTAAACACATCATGGATAACAGATAGTGCTATTTTGTGACTACTCATGTATTGAAAATACTATAAAT
>PDWJ01005810.1_pt1 | contig 19363 bp, 18 predicted proteins | sample 1430881 | NCBI WGS metagenome assembly PDWJ01 (sample SAMN01162460, study PRJNA174530) | Oral metagenome, whole genome shotgun sequencing project. | biome: Marine environment; feature: Marine mammal; material: Swab sample of the gingival sulcus; isolation source: swab sample of gingival sulcus...
CCATAAAGACGTTATAGCCAAACAGCATATAATCGCCCACTTGCACCATATCACGAGCGACGCAGTTGTTTTCGGTGCGGATACGAGTGCGAGCGATGACTTGCATTTGCGAATTGCCAAATTCACTAAGGCGAGTTTGGTTAAGCTGTGCAGTTAGGGTTTCAAGACGAGAACCTTGCTCGGTTAAGCGTTTTTTAATCAGTTCGTAAGCGTTGCCTGAGGCGACTGCTTGGTTTTGGGTTTCGGTGGTCATGGGGTGTCCTTTTTGAATTTAATTACTATTTTTTACTTCTTTTATCAGTTCTAAAATATTTTGTAAAAATTGTGGGTCAATAGACTTTTCATCTAAATCTTTAAAATTCGAACCTAAATCAATATTCCAATGTTGAAATGCCTCCTTTAATTTTTCCCATTCTAAATTATCTGAAAAACTCTTTAAATAAAACTCACCAAATTTTATTGCGTGAATCCTATCTGCATTCCTTAATGATTCAACCATGAAAGAACGACCTAAAATAAAACAGTATTTCACTGAAGCAACAACAAAACCAATAATTACTAATAAATATGCTAAGTTTTGAATTAATATGATGATATTACTATTAGGAATGATAAAGTTATTCTTTAAGAAAAAAATTGCAACTACACCCAATACAAGAAAAACAAGGCAAGCTCCAAAACAAAGGTAAGATAAAGTCTTATAACCTTTTTCTTTATCTGTTAAATTTTTTATCGAATCTGCAATATACTTTTCAGAAACACTTTCAATTTTTTTCTGTTTTTCTAGATTATCAGCTCTTTTCTTTGTAAGTATTTTTTGATAAGTAAGAATAGACTTTACAATCTTTTCTATTGCGCAATCCTCATTCATATTTTTACAATTGAGATGACTCCAATCCCATAATTCATCATAATAATTACTATCATTAAGTAACACAGGCATTATAATTTGACTCTGTCTTTGCATTCTAATAAATTTGATTTCTTCTTTAAAGCTTTTACTTGCAGACTTCTGAGAACATATAATTAAAAATAAGTCATTCATTCCCATCATATTTCTACTAAAATTATCTCCTGTTAGGATATGATTAATATCATCGGTAGAGTTTTCGTCTATATCTTTTCTATAAACAACGTCAATTTCTTCTTGCTGAAGTCTTTCTACCAACTGATTTACAAGCTGTTTACTGTCTATTGTGTAACTTATAAATACTCGCATTTTATGCTTCCCTTTTTTTAGTTTTCATTTACATTATTACCCAAACCAATTTTCAAATTCTAACCCTTCCACACCCTCAAAATCACTGACATTCCTCGTTACCAACACCGCATTATTCGCCATCGCAATCGACGCAATCTGACTATCCGCAAATGCCAATGTTTTACCCTTTTTACGACAGTTGGCACGGATTTGGGCATGGATTTCTGCACATTGTTTATCGTAAATAAGAATAGGAAATTTACCCACACCCTCATAAAGATAATCGGAAGTTTCACGCTTTTTACGACCCTCTGCCATAATTTGCATACCATAAAGTAATTCTTGTCAAACCGTACTCGCAAGATAAATTTCATCTTTATGAATTTCCATTAATCTTGAAATATTGGCATTAGTTTGCTTTTTAACAACTTCGGAAAAAATATTGGTATCAAGAACATATATCATGATTAATCCTCCCAACTTACAGGCTCACGACCAAAATCGTTTTTATCTCGCACATTTGCCCATAAGTCATCATCGGTTAATATATCTTTGTTACGCTCTCGCCAATCTGCTAGATAAGTGGTAAAGTCGTTTGTTTTACTATCAGTAAAATATGTTGGCTCTACTGATACCTTAAACAACTCATCAATATATCGTACTGCATTTTCAAGCTGTACAGGTGGTAATTTATATAACTTATTAACTGTATTTTCTATTGTTTCTGTTTGCATAATTATCTCCTCATAAAATTATTGAAACTAATTTACCACATTTCCCCAATCTTCCCAAAAAAATTGATTGAGTTGTTTTTATCTAAGTATCACTAAATCTCTATTTTCTAAACATTTAGGATTGGCTTTTTGGACAAATTTTTCTGTAACTTTTCTAAACTCCTCTGTATTTCTTTTTACAAAGTCAGATGGTTTATAGCTAATCATTTTGCCAATTGTCGCTTTATAACCACGTCCCCATGTGAATGTTTGTGTTTTTGCATTCCATTTTGTGGTTTTATGAGGGAAAACAGGCACTTCAACACCACTAATCGATAAACAGCCATCTTTTTCGATTAATTGAGCGATAATTCCAACATCAGCGGTTATTTCTTCTTTAATATCAGTATAAGTAAAAAACTTCGCATAATGTATAGGGTTATTTTTAGCAACCGCTGATTTTTTTATAATAGGCTTAGGAACAAAATCTTTTATCATAGGTGGATTGGGAACAAAAGGTTTTGCTTTTTGTACATCAATCGTTTTTTGAGGTAGTTGAGCGTTATTATCGACAGGATTAGCAACGCAAGCAGATAATAAAATAGGCATTGCGATAACGAATATTTTAATTTTATTTAACATATTTCACTCCAATATTGAACATGCAAGGCAAGTTATCAATGTATATTGCTAACTTGCCATAATTTACTAAACTAAAAATTATCCTTAATCAAAAATCTTCCCTTTATTCATAATCCCATTAGGGTCAAAGACCGCTTTTATTTGCCGTAGATAATCAACTTCAATCGCAGGACGAGTATATTCTAAATACGGTTTTTTCGTCATGCCCACGCCATGTTCTGCTGATACCGAGCCTTGATATTTCTCCACCGTTTCAAAGACATATTTATTCACAACCGCACATTGTGCATAAAATTCTTCTTTGCTTAGATTATCAGGTTTTAGAATATTCAAATGCAAATTACCGTCGCCAATATGCCCATACCAACAAATTTCAAAGTCAGGATAATTTTCATTAACAATACTTTCAATATCAGCAATAAAATTAGGCACATGGGCAATTAACACAGAAACATCATTTTTATAAGGGACAAATTTTGCTAAAGTTTCCGCTATATATTCTCGCAATTTCCATAATTCAGTGGCTTGGGCAATACTTTGGCTCATCACGCCGTCTGTTATCAAGCCTTGTTCCATGCAAGTTTCAAAGGTTTCCATAGCCGTATCCATCATCTGTTCAAGTGGAGCTTCAAATTCCACCAACACATAATAAGGAGTGCGAGTGTCAAACGGCGATTGTACTCGCCCCTCCTCCATAATTTTTTCCATAGCAGTGGCATCAAAAAATTCAAACGCCATTAAATTCATTGCATCGGTAAAAATGGTTCGCAATTTCATCACGTCAGCAAATTTTTCTACTGCAAAGACCATAACAGTCGGATTTTGGGGCTGACGTTCAAGTTTAATTTGTACTTCGGTAACTATGCCAAGCGTTCCCTCAGCTCCAATAAATAAATGACGTAAATCATAGCCTGTGGCATTTTTCATCATGCCTTTATTAAGGTGCAAAATATCGCCTTTACCTGTAACAACGGTCAAACCAAGCACCCATTGGCGTGTCATGCCGTAACGAATAACCTTGATACCGCCCGCATTTGTGCCGATATTTCCGCCAATTTGGCTAGAGCCTGCTGAGGCAAAATCGACAGGATAATATAAGCCTTGCTCGGTAGCAAAGTTTTGTAAATTTTCGGTAATTACCCCTGCTTGCACTTCCACCATGCGGTCATCAGGATAAAAATTGCCGATTTTATTCATTTTATCAAGGCTAACGACTATCTCGCCATTGCTCGCTACTGCCCCTGCTGATAGCCCTGTGCGTCCACCACTTGGGGTAATCACTATTTTGTATTTATTAGCAAGTTGGATTACCGCTTGTACTTGCTCGGTGCTTTTTGGGAAAACGATAGCAATCGGATTAGGTTCAAAAAGGGTTGACCAATCTTTGCCCCAATGCTCTAGGCTATCGGCATCGGTTTTAATTTGGCTATCGTCATAGCCATGTTCGCTTTTTAGGGTGGTGAGTAGGTCGGTTAAATCGTGTTTCTTTTGTTTCATAGGAAAATCCTTTGGTTAACATTTTATACAAATAAGAATAATTGCAAAAAAATTATAACTTGTTATTTAGTGCTTTACTAGCAAAAAGAAGAAATTTTTCCATTTTTAACCATTCTAATTTTATCGCTTAATTTCCCTTTTTTCAGTGCAATCTATAGCAAGTAAATGCTATAATTTTCACTAAATTATAACTGCACTTACTTGGGGAATTGCCATGGCGAATAATAAAATAGAAAACATAGATAATAACGAAACCTTAACAACAAATTCACTTTTTTTAAGCCAACAAGCCGAAGAAAAATTGATTTATTTACAAAAATTAGTTGCCAAAGAAAAACTAGCAAAAATGGCAGATTTTCTTGCGGAACAATCAGAATATGAAATTGCCAACCTTATCGAATCCTTTCCCAATGACAAACGTAGTTTAATTTGGTCACAAGTTCCTGAAGAATTAAAGGGGGAAACCTTAGCAGAAATCGATGAAGAAGTGCGTCCATCGGTTATGGAAGATATGGACTCGCAAGAAATTTCTGCGTTAACCGAAGAATTAGACTCGCAAGAAATCGCCGAAATTTTGGACACGGTGGAAGACAGCGTGCGTGTGCAAGTAATGGCGACTCTTGACGAAGACGTGCGTCATCATATCATTAAACTTGATAAATATGACGATGATGAAGTCGGCGACTATATGGACCCTGAAACCATTCAAATTCAAGGGAATATGAGCCTATTACAAGTGCAACAATTACTACGTTCCGAAGAGGATTTGCTCGATGATGAAACCCAAGAATTATTGGTGGTTGATGAAAATCGGCAACTTTTAGGCTTGCTTAGTTTGGTCGATTTAATCAAATATCCGCAACATTCTTTGGTCAATGAGTGGATTGATACCGCTATCACTATCAATGATAGAATGGATATTCATGATGCCTCTGCTTTGTTCCGTGCCGAGGACATTCGCTATGCTCCTGTGATTAATAAACAAGGCGAATTGGTCGGTCAGTTAAACGCTGAAGACATCATGGAAATTATCCAAGATGATGTTGATAGCACGATGAAACGTATGGCAAATGTTAGCGAAGACGAGGAGTTATTTGCTCCGATTTTACGCAGTGCAAAAAGCCGTAGTTTTTGGTTAGGGATTAATTTATTAACCGCCTTGGCAGCTGCCTTTGTGATTGGGCGTTTTGAGGCGGTATTATCGCAAGTGGTGGCGTTAGCGGTGCTTATGCCTGTGGTGGCAAGTATGGGCGGTATTGCAGGCTCGCAAACGCTGACAGTGGTTATTCGAGGGCTTGCCATGGGGCAAATTGGTGGCTCGAACCGTTGGTGGTTATTTAATAAAGAGGTATGGGTTGGGGCGATTAATGGGCTTATTTGGGCGGTGGCAATGGCGGTGATTGCTCAAGTTTGGTTTCATGATAAAAATATTAGTTTAGTGATTGGGCTTGCAATAGCGATTAATATGACTTCGGCAAATATTTCAGGAATTGCCATTCCGTTGATTTTAAAGCAGATGAATATTGACCCTGCCCTCTCCGCCTCGGTGATTTTAACCACGGTAACGGATATTGTCGGCTTTTTATCATTTTTAGGATTGGCGAGTTTAATTATTTTATAGGAAAAGACAGTGATAAAAGCAATGAAAATTGAACCTGCTAAAGAATTGATAAGAAAATAACCTTGATATATTTGATAAATTAGGTATGATAACACATCTAAGCCGAGTAATTTTATCAGGAAGTATGAATATCTTATGAGACAATATCAATTGACAAAAAAACAATCTTTTTCTTTATGTAGTGCCAGCTTATTGGGTGTCATGACCTTTGCTGTCAGTGGCAATGCCATGGCGACGTTAACCGTTTATGGCGGTTCGGAAAGTCTATCTACAAATAACAGTTATAACAGTACATTTAGTAGTACGCCGACCTCAACGACTTTTTCATCCAATAAACCGTCGTCTTTTTCTGCTACTTATGGTTCTAACTATAATTCTTATCAAAGTACACCATCTTATAATAGTTCATCTTATAAGACTTATCAAAATACGCCCTCTTACAATAGTTCATCTTTTGGTAGCTCGTCGTATAACAGTTCTTCTTTTAATAGTAGCTACGAGCAAGGCAATACAGGCGATATGTCCGCTATGTATGCTGAATATGAAAGTTTACGAGAGCAACTTAGCACTTTATCACCCTCTGCGGTGACGAGTTTTGCAAGGCGTTATCCAAAGTCAGCATTAGCAGAAAAATTAGTTGCTGATTATGCAGAAACTAAAGCAGGTATGTCCGATTATTCTGCGGTGCAACAAGCCTCTCCTTATATTGTTAATGCTGACAATAGTGAGGCGTGTGCATTGGCGATAGGCGATATTAGACAAAATACCATGCGAATTGCCGAACAAAAATCAAGATTTTGGTTAAATACCTTAGAACAACCGAATTTATGTGACCAATTTGCAAGTTCTTTGGTCAATCATCGCATGGTGAATAATAACGATAGAATGGCTCGCCTATATCGAATGTTGCGAGTAGGCAAGACAGGCGATATTATTAGCTTGGCAAGAAGTCTAGGAATTACCATTGATTATACACAATTATCTAGCATTCGTTCAGATTTAAATGGATTTTTTAGTCGTTTTTCTGCACAGCCTCGTAGTCAAGTTAATCAATATCTGTATCTTTATGCCATTGGACGCTTAACCGATAAATCATTCCAAGAGGCGAGCATGCAGTTAAATTATGACCTTCGCCAAAATAGAGGTTTATTAGATGCTCAAACGCAACGTTTGGCATATCGTACACTTGCAGTTACTCGTATGAATATGAATACAACAAGTGGTTTTAATCGTGAGGCAGTCACTTGGTTTCGTAATAGCTTAGGCGTTCCTTTTAATTATGAAGAAGCAGAAGATTATGCGATGGCATCTATTCGCTTTGGCGAATGGCAAGATTTAGTCAATGCAATTACTAGCATGGACGGAGCTCATCGTGGGGAAGATATTTGGTTATATTGGCTTGCTCGTGGTTATGAGCAAACAGGAAAAAGACGTAAAGCTCGGAAACTGTATCGCCAAGTTGCTGAAAAAAATAATTATTATGGCTTTTTAGCAAAAGATAAAATTAGAAAGCGTATTAATATCTCTGCACTGGGTGCAAACTTGCCGAATGTGAGTACCCAAAGTGTATTAAATAATGAGCATTTTTCTCGTGCCTTATCTATCCGCAATAGTGGCGGTGATAAAACTGATGCCAAACGAGAATGGAACTGGGGCGTTCGTTCTGCATTAGCCGACAGGAACTATCCGTTACTTTTGGCAGCAGCTAAAAAAGCCCATGATATTGGTTGGTATGACCGCTCAATTTATGCCATGGAAATGGCAAATGAAGAAATGGGACAAATGAATATTGCCATTGCCTTCCCAATGCCACGCAAAAATAGTGTCATTCGCTATGCACAACAAGCAGGCATCGACCCAGCTTGGGCGTATGGCATTATGCGACAAGAAAGCCGTTTTAACGTTGGAGCTAGGTCGCACGTTGGAGCAGGTGGCTTAATGCAAATTATGCCAAAAACCGCAAGATACATCGCTCGCAAATTAGGCGAACGTTATAGCTCAAGTCGTGTTGCTACAGGCGATACCAATATTCGTTATGGCACTTGGTACATGGGTGATGTGTTAGGGGGACTTGACGGTCAAGTCGTCCTTGCCACCGCAGGCTATAACGCAGGACCTAACCGAGCAAGAGCATGGAAACCAAGTTACAAGCGTTTATCTGCCGACCAATATGTGGAAACCATTCCATTCCCTGAAACTCGCAACTATGTGAAAGAAGTGATGACAAATAGTACCATTTATGGATATTTACTTGGCAGACCAATGTCAATTACCCAACGTATGGGAACAATTTATCCCTAAATAGCCAATCATTATGACATAAAAAAAGGAGCAATATTTACTCCTTTTTCTTTTTTTGTATTTAAAATTGTTGATTAGTATTATCATTGTAAACAAAAAAACACAACCCAACAACATTCATTTAAGATTTAGATTAAAATCTTTACGAAAAAAATGCCATTTCATCAATTAGTTATTTTATAATCTATCACTAAATATAACCTCATTAAAAAACGGCTTATCTCATGAAAACTGTTTTATCAAATATCAAATATCAAATATCAAATATCAAATATCAAATATCAAATATCAAATATCAAATATCAAATATCAAATATCAAATAAAAAGTCAAGGAAAATTACTAAAAATCACATTCTATATACTCACGCTAAGTATAGGATTTATACCTTATATTACCACCCATGCAACCGACAATTTTTATAATACAAGCACCCAACAAATCAATAATAACTCAACAAGCGAAAAAAATAACACTATGTTAATTATAGATATTGCCCCTGCCCTTTGTCAGCTTAGCAAAAATTATGCAAAGTTTCGTCAATGTGCCGACGGCAAAAACTATGTTATTCGTAGTCTAATATTTACAAATCAAAAGGCTTGTCACATAAACAGCAAACCCAATTTATCGCCATTACAAGAAAGCGTTGTTCAACGACTTATCCCTGATAAAAAAATACAACTACAAGCATGGCAAAATCATGGGGCTTGTAGTGGCTTAACTGCTAAAGATTATTTTCGGCAAATTATTCAACAAGGTAACAAACTTTCCTTAGAAAATGAACTTAATGGTACAAATTATCAAATCACCCAATACCAATTACGCAAAAATATCCTAAAAAATAATAAACATTTGCTAGGTAAAAATATGCAATTTTTATGCCATACTAAACAAAAAGGTAATATAAAAATCCAATTATTAACACAAATTCGCATTTGCGACAACAATCAGCAATGTAATACCAATCGTATAGATAAAACAGATAATTACGCTCAATACACCACAAAATGCAAAGAGCCATTATTAACTATTGTTAAGCCGTGAGGAGCGTTAAAAAACAGTCTGGAGGACTGTTTTAGCTCCGCAAGACGAGCGACAGCGAAGTAGAGCAAAGCAGAGCGTTAAAAACTACAATAAATTCATCTGTACCGCAACTTGATAGAGCATTTTTGAGCGATTGCCTGAACGGCAATACATATAAACAGGTTGTTCATTATTATTAAAAAATTCGGCAAAAGTTTCTATATCTTCTTGAGTCAGATTACCACCTGAATAAGCGATTTTTGTAAAAACTAAGCCTGCTTGCTTACACGCCTCGGCAATGCTATTACTTGACGGCTGTCCCATTTCCTCATTATCAGGGCGATTGCAAATAACAGTTTTATAGCCTTTTTCGGCAATTAATGGCACTTGTTCTGCGGTAATTTGTGGTGAAAAAGTCACTTGATGAGCAAGATTATTCATTGTTTCTGATGTCATAATTATTCCTATTAAATTATAAAAATACTAGATTAGCATTATTTTACAACCTATCGCAAGCACTTTTCTAAATCAAATTCGCTAACGCTTTCGCCCATAAAGCACTTGGGTGAAAGCCGTCTTCTGCAAAATAATCTTTGACATTAGGATTTTTATTCTCATCAATTAAATTAAATTCTGCAAAATCAATATTTTCCATAGATTTGCAAAAATTTTCCATGCTATGATTTAATTGTTGGGCTTTTTCACCAATAAATTGATTTAACGGATAAAGCAAATTCGGAAAAACTTCTAACGGAGGAATAGCGGTAAAAATAATGCGTTTTGGGGCAAATTTATGCTTGGCAATTTTTACAATTTCCGCTAAATTTTGTTGCCAATTATTGAGCGATTGCTTTTTAGTCACATCATTAACCCCAACCACGATAATTAAGCAATCTAAATTTTGTTTTGATTTTGGCAAAATATAAAAACGTCGCAACACAGCAAAACTATCATCTCCTGTTTTTGCATGTAGTTGCCAGTCGATTGCTGAATAATTTTGCTGAAAGTTTTCTTTTTTTGCCAAAGCAGAAACAAGTTGCACCACTAAAGCATCTTTTTGTTCGGCGACCCCAACGCCAACAGCGGAGGAGTCACCAATAATTGCCAATCGATACGGTTTTTTTTGGCTATTAGCTAAAGCAAAAATGCCCTTTCTTGCCCCACTCGGCTCAGGCAATTCTATCGTTTGTTTTTTGATATTTTTGCCTTGATAATAATAAAGCGGTGCAAATAAAAGGTGTTTTGATTTATGAAACATTAGCTATCAGCCCTTTTACGAATGGTAGTTAAATCCTCATCAATCAGTAATTTACCGTTAATATAAACATCTTGTAAAAGATCGTTTTGTCCATTAAGCTCAGTTTCTCTAATGGTTTTTAGCCCTTTTTCAGTTTTAATTAGTGCTAATCTGCCTTTTTTTGAACGCTTGGAAACGCTAGTAATTGGGTCTTTAAAGACATCTCGCCATTGCCCATTGATACAAATGCTACTCGCTTTCATCGCAAAACTTAGGGTATCACGATTGACTTGTTGCAACAATCCGCCACCCATACCAAACGCTAAATTATCGGCACTAAATCCTGCCTCTAAGACAGTTTCCAAAATATCACCAATGCTTTTTGCATTAATGCCGTCACCTTGGATTAGACGAATATAATCAGGCAACACTTTATAACCCTTGCTATTAACACGATAACCAAATTTTACCGCCAAACGCTCCAACGCCTCACGCACCACTTTTGCGGGGTCGCCACTATCAGGACGAATAACCAAAGTTCCACCATTCGTTTCAACTTGCTCTTTGAGCTCCTCGCCCCAAATATTATCAATCGCATTCCATAAATCATAACTATCGGAAACCACGGCAACGATTTTGCCCTCACCACCAAATTGCTTTAACATATTGGCATAGGCATCGCTTTCGCCCTCACGCCCCCATGATGTCATGGTGCTATGCTCGGCGGCAGGAATGGAAAAGGCAGGCATTTCTTTATCCATGCCATACCAACGACTTGCCCCAACCAATGCACTCATGCTATCCGTACCAGCAAAATTAACAAGGTGAGCCAATCCGCCAAGGGCAACTGTTTCCATGCTTGAAGCTCCCCTTGCTCCAAAATCATGCAATTTAAAGGGCAAGCCTTCAAGGTTATCCGCTGACTTTTCTAAGGCTTTTTTAATCACATTTTTGCAATATTTGGATACGCTTGCTACCGTTGTCGGATACCATATCGCACGCAATAGAGCGGTTTCCACATAGCTAGTGAGCCAATAAAATTCAGGGTCGGTATTAATCACTTGGCACAAAACATTACTCACAGGGACAATACTGCCCTCAGGAATGGCTTGAATACGCAAGGGCAATAATCCGCCGTGTTTGCTAACGATTTTATCCCAACCCTCACGATTAAACGGCACACCATGAGCGGTAATCATTTCCTCCGCTTCAGCGACATCTTGGGCGGTAATCGGCTTGCTTAGATATTCTTTAATAAAGGCTTGCAGACCAAAAAATAAAACAGGATAATTACCTTTGCGAGCCTCAACATAGCTTGAAACGTATTCGCTGTGTTGTGGATATTGTAACCAATGCGATGCTTTGTAGCTGTCGGCATTTAAAATTAAATTGGTTAGGTTGTTGGTGAACATAACAGAACTCCTCTGCTTTTTTTGGAAAAAAACCATTTCGTCTATCGAAATGGGAATGAATTTCAATTGTACCCTTTTTTTGTTGATTTGAATAGGGGAAATTAACTTATCGCTTAAATTTATGGTAATTGATAAACTTAAATACCTTTAAACCACCGCCATATCATCAGTATGAATAACCACAGAATTAGCGGTTTTATTAATCATACGTTGTTGAACATCGCTTGCCGATAGTCCAACTTGCCCAATGGCAATGCGTTGATGATTTTTATTCACCACTTCCACCACATCACCATTAACAAAATCGCCTTGTACTTCCACTACCCCAACCGATAATAAACTTTTATGATTATCGGTAATCGCTTTTATTGCTCCATCATCAATCACTAATTTGCCTATCATTTGTAAATGTGAAGCAAGCCATTGTTTTTTAGCAATAATTTTATCTTTTGCATTAGTCGTTAGTAGCGTTCCCAATGGCTCGCCTGCCACCACTCGTGTAATGACATTATCTGCTGTACCGCTAACAATAACCGTTGGACAACCGCCCATTGCCGATAGTCTAGACGCTCGAATTTTAGTCAGCATTCCACCGCTACCGAGTTTACCACCCTCCCCTGCAACATCAAATAGATAATCCGCCATTGCCCTTTCTTCGCTAATCATAGTGGCATTCGGATTAGTGCGAGGATTGTCGGTAAATACGCCTTGTTGGTCTGTCAAAATAATATATAAATCTGCCTTTGCCATAGTCGCCACCATAGCCCCTAGCGTATCATTATCGCCAAATTTAATCTCATCAACGGCAATGGTGTCATTTTCATTAATTACAGGAATAACACTCCAATCAATGAGTTGGTTAAGTGTACCTGTAACGTTAAGATAGCGTTTACGGTTGGATAAATCATCATGGGTTAAGAGCAGTTGCGAGCTTTGTACCCCACCTTGAATTAACGCTGACCACCAAGTTTCTATCAGTCCCATTTGTCCGATAGAGGCACAGGCTTGTAAGGCTGGTAGTTTTTTTGGACGTTCGTCGAGGTTCATACGCACCACACCCTCAGCGATTGAACCTGAAGAGACGATTAAAATTTCCATACCTTGCTTATGTAACTTGGCAGTTTGTTTTGCCCATTCATAAATGGCGGTACGGTCAAGCCCCCGTCCGTTATTGGTAAGTAGTGACGAGCCAATTTTTACCACAATGCGTTTTAAGGGGTGATTGTGAAAGCGTAGGTTGTTTTCATCTTGTTGATTTATCATTTTACAATAACCTTTTATTTTCCGTTGTTACCATATTATCATAATTACCAATATTTAAAATAGCTAAAATAATAATTTTTATGCTTGACAATAATGATTAATTTATTCATTATGCAAGCAATATACTTTATTCTTTTACTAGACTATAGGATAGAGCAAAAAGACCAAAAGAAAAACGAGTATGGTTAGAAGAGTTAATGGTTTTTCTTGATGATTTTTTTAGCTAATTAAAAGTAACCTTGTATCCATACCGTGCATATTATATTTGCTCTTTCCCATCTAAAAAACTATAATGACATTTTTAGAGATAGGCAGTAAATCTTATGGAAATTCAACTTTCCTTAGAAATCATTTTAATGTTGGTTGCGGTTGCAGGGTTGGCAGGTTTTATTGATGCGATTGCAGGCGGTGGCGGATTACTAACTATCCCCGCTTTGTTATTAACCAATATGCCTCCTGTTGCCGTGCTTGCCACCAATAAATTACAGGCCTGCTCAGGGGCATTTTCTGCCTCAATTACCATGATAAAAAAAGGTGTGGTTAATCCGAAAACGATTAAATTTGCCATTGCCACTGCTTTTATCGGCTCGGTGCTAGGTACAATCGCCGTCCATTTATCGCCCCCTGATTTATTAAAAAAACTCATTCCTTTTTTGATTGGTGGTATTGGCATTTATACTTTGTTTGCTCCAAGTCTTGGCGAAGTGCAAGCAGAACCAAAAATTTCTGAAAATTTATGGCAAAAATTAGTGACACCATTAATTGGTATTTATGATGGTTATGTAGGACCAGGGACAGGTATGTTTTTTGCTTTGGGGAATGTTGCCTTGCGTGGGAAAGAAATTGTACAAGCGACAGGAATAGCTAAAATTTTAAATTTATCAACCAATTGTGCCTCATTAATTGTATTTATTTTGGGCGGTCATATCGTTTGGAAAGTTGGGCTTGCGATGATAATTGGGCAAACTGTGGGAGCTTATTTTGGCTCGCACATGGCTATCAAGGGCGGTAGTAAATTTATCCGCCCTGTGATTGTGCTTATGTGTTTGGCTATGTTAATCAAATATATGTATTTTTAATCGTTATCCATTATGTATTTTTAATCGTTATCCATTATGTATTTTTAATCGTTATCCATTATGTTCTAAAAATTCTTTTTTTTCAAAAATAAACCAATCATTGTTATCAGCAAATTTTTCTATGGCAATATCAAGGGTTATTAATAATTCTTTTTTAATAAATTTACTTCGGCTAATACTTTCTGCCACTTTTTGCTGATAGCCCTCGACATTTGCCAATGCACGAATACGAGCAGAATAACCAGCTAAAATATAATTTAAAACATTAATTCTGCCTTCCCAAACTTGCGGTATGTTTGGATTGCTTTCTAATAATCGATTAAAAATATGCCAAGCAACATGCAACCGCCCATTGTCACGCATATCAAGTTTCATGCCTTCTTCCATTTGCTGTAATATCATTGCACATTCATACCAAAATCGTCCATTATGATTATTTGCAACTTGGCTGATTAATTCATCATAATCAGTCATTACATCATCATTGGCGACAAGTGATTGAATTTTATTAAGAAATGCTTGTTCATTTTCTGTTAGTGAAGTGTGTTTGCTCATATTTTTTCCGTTAATAACTGTTTTGTAAGAAGATTATTTCGTCAAAAGATTAATGCAAGGGTCTGCGTTTTATCATTCCGCCTTTGGTATCTTTGATTGGATATTGCACCACAAAAGCACTTTCATCTATCTCATTGATTGCATTTAATAAACGGACAATTTCCAAACGAGTAATGACGCAAAATAATACTTTTTTATCACTTCTATCAACGCCTCGACTACCAAAGCCCTCAGCAGAACGAAAGACGGTTACCCCTCGCCCTAAATCTTCTGAAATTACTTTTTTTATTTCAGAAGACTTATTTGATACTATCATAGCACAGATATATTCTTCGATACCATTAAGAATAAAATCTACCGTTTTTGATGCAGAAATATAAGTCAGCATCGAATATAAGGCAGTTTCCACATTAATTAATACCCCAGCTATGGTAAATAAAATGACGTTAAATAAGCCAATAAAGTCACCAACACTCAGGCTTGATTTGCGACTAACAGAAACTGCTAAAATCTCTGTACCGTCAATGACCGCACTACCTCGAATGGTTAAGCCAATGCCTGCACCCAAAAAGAAACCACCAAAGACCGCAATTAATAATTTATCTTGGGTTAGTACAGGTATGGAAATAAAATGCACTAAAATCGCTAATACAGTAATCGCTAAACTACTGCGTATCGCAAATGCTAGCGACATCTGCTTCACACCGATTAAGATAAAGGGCAGATTGACAAGAATAATCAAAATAGATAAATCAATATGGGTAAGTGTCTGAATTAATAGAGAAATACCCATTGCACCGCCATCTAAAAAATGATTGGGCAACAAGAAACCTTTTAAGCCAATGCTTGCCATCAAAACACCTAAAGCCATATATAATATTTGTCTAAAGGTATCTTTTAAAAAATTGGAATTTTGCTTATACATAGCAATTTACTCATTTTTCAAAATTATAAACATTGATTAAGATATATTGTAATTAATGAATTTCAGCTATTATTTTTTTAAATTATTTACTGTTATATTAAACTAAAATAACAAAAATAAATAGTATTTCTCTATGTTTCTTTTTGCACTAATGTTTTTTTCTTTGCTAAAATATGTCTATTCGGTTAACATTTTTAACATTTTTAACATTTTTATGGTAAAAATTATTGTATAATATGTTCTACAAAAATGTCATGGCTAAGGAAATTAACTTAATGAGCAATCAATTTTTTCAAACAAAACTCAATCATATCAAGCCTGCAAGTGCATTTGTTGCAGGCTCAACAATCGTGTTAAATGACTTGTTAAATACAACCAGTGGCATTGAAGGTGTTTTGTTAATAACCTCAGATGGATTTGAAATATGTTCTGTGTTTGAACAGGATTATGAAACGGATAAACTGTCAATTATTGGCAGTTCTATCTGCACTTTAGCCGAAACCATGACAAATATCGCACAGTTAAATAACTGTCATTCGTTGGTTTTAGATGGTACAAATGGTAAAATTATATTGTATAAAGTTGAAAATAAAAATCAGCCGATGATAGCGGTTATTTTAACCAAAGAAAAAGTGGTTATGGGCACGATTTTACACAGTATCAAAAAAGCAAAAAATCATTTTATGGAATTAGATAAAAAGTTTAATAAAACTGTATAAAGCGGTTTTATCGCTTATTTTTAACAAAATCTAATCAACAAACCCTACTGAAATAGGAAAATCTTATGTCAAAGCCAATTCACGAAAGAACCTTAGCCAATGCCATTCGAGTGCTATCGATGGACGCCGTACAACAAGCCAATTCAGGTCACCCTGGGGCTCCTATGGGCATGGCAGATATTGCCGAAGTGGTTTGGCGAAAATTTCTTAAACATAATCCTGCTGACTCGCATTGGGCAAACCGTGACCGTTTTGTATTATCTAATGGGCATGGCTCGATGTTACTTTATTCGTTATTGCATTTGACAGGCTATAATTTAAGCCTAGAAGATTTAAAAAACTTCCGTCAATTCCACTCAAAAACCGCAGGTCACCCTGAATATGGCTATGCGGACGGTATCGAAACTACCACAGGTCCTCTAGGGCAAGGTATCGCTAATGCAGTCGGTTTTGCGATTGCGGAAAAAACCCTTTCTGCTCAATTTAACCGTGAAAACCATAATATTATCGACCATCATACTTATGCCTTTTTAGGCGATGGCTGTTTGATGGAGGGCATTAGCCATGAGGTTTGCTCGCTTGCAGGCACGTTAAAACTTGGCAAGCTGATTTTCTATTATGATGATAATGGTATTTCTATTGATGGTGAAGTCGAGGGTTGGTTTAGCGATGACACCACCAAGCGTTTTGAAAGTTACGGCTGGCAAGTGCAAACCATCGATGGACATGATAGTAATGCGATTGAACAAGCAACAAGAAATGCAATCGATGAAACAGATAAACCAAGTTTAATTATTTGTAAAACGGTAATTGGTGCTGGTAGCCCAAATAAACAAGGCAAAGAAGATTGTCATGGAGCGCCACTTGGTAAAGAAGAAATTGCTTTAGTGCGTAAAGAATTAAATTGGAAAGAAGAACCATTTGTTATTCCAGAGGAAATTTATCAAGCGTGGGATTGCAAAGCAAAAGGCGAGGCTCTGCAAAATAATTGGGAAGAAGAATTTAACGCCTATCAAAGAAATTATCCTGAATTAGCCGAAGAATTAACACGCCGTTTAAATGGTGATTTACCTGTTGGCTTTGAGAAAAAAGCTCAAGAATTTATTGATAATTGTCAAGCAGAAGAGGCAAATGTCGCCACTCGGAAAGCAAGTCAAGCAAGCATTAACGTTTTACAAAAATTACTTCCTGAAATGCTTGGCGGTTCGGCGGATTTAGCGGGGTCAAATTTAACTTTATTTGAGGGTGCAAAAGGCATTCAATCGCACGAAGACGGCAATTATATCCATTATGGCGTACGTGAATTTGGTATGACGGCGATTGCTAACGGTATCGCTTTGCATGGTGGCTTTATTCCGTATGTCGCTACTTTCTTGATGTTTATGGAATATGCTCGCAATGCAGTGCGTATGTCTGCCTTGATGAAACAGCGTGTTATCAACGTTTATACTCATGATTCAATCGGACTTGGTGAAGATGGACCTACCCATCAACCTGTTGAGCAAATTACTAATTTAAGAACAACACCAAATCTACACACATGGAGACCATGTGATACTATCGAAACAGCGACCGCTTGGGTTGAGGCAATTAAAGCAAAAGATACGCCAACTGCACTGATTTTAAGCCGTCAAAACATGCCTGACCAAGCTCGTGAGCAAGAACAAGTTAATAATATTGCGAAAGGTGGTTATGTCCTAGCCCAAGAACTTGGCGAATTAGAGGCGATTATTATTGCCACAGGTTCAGAAGTTGAACTTGCGATGATGGCTCATGAAGAACTAACCATGTTAGGCTTAGGCGTGCGTGTGGTATCTATGCCTTGCTGTGAAGTCTTTATGAAACAATCGCCTGAATACCGTGAAAGCGTGTTACCAAATGAGGTTCGTCATCGTGTGGCAGTCGAGGCGGAACATGTGGATTATTGGTATAAATTCGTTGGTTTAGACGGTAAAGTTATCGGTATGACAACATACGGTGAGTCTGCTCCTGCCAAAGAATTATTTAAGCATTTTAGTATTACCACTGATGCAATTATTGAGGCAGTAAAAGAAATGACTGAATTTTAAATTTCTTTTAAAGTTAGTTTTAAGTTATTTTTAAATTTAACCCCCAAGCGTTTTAATTAAACGATTGGGGGTGCTTTGTTTTTATTAGTTTATTTTTTTGGAAATTGTATTATAAAATAGGACGTTTGACGTTATAAGTACGACTAATGTCATAAACTTTATAGCGAGCAGGTTTATTTCTATTTTGACCTGCATAGCTTAACATTAAGGCTTTGCTTTTTGCCTTATCCACCCAAGCCACGAACATTCCGCTATGCTCGACATTATGATAACTCAAATTGGTATGATAAATCCAATCACCTGCTTGTAAATGATTTAAATTAAAATATCTACCACCGTCTTTTTTAGCGGTAAAAATATTGTTTCGTCGAACTTGTGCTTGCTTAAAAACGGTATTAAGATAATTCCAACAAGAGCCTCTAATAATGGCCTGTTTATCCAAAGCCAAAATACGAGCCTTCCGCAAAACCGATTTACCTGCTGAAGTAGCTTGTTGTTCAGCTTGAAAAATTAGCGGAATGTGTTGTTTTTTAATATTGGCTAAATGTGCATAACTTTGCAAAAAACTTGTTGAAAATTGTGGTTGTACAAATGTTGGCAAAGTCGGTGCTGATTGAAATTGTACAAGATTTGGTAAATTCGCTTGAGGTTGTGGTTCTATATATGCGATATTTGAATATGGCACACTGCAAGCACTTATTAAACTACCAATAATCCCTGTAATTCCAAGATGATAAAAAGATTTTTTTAATATTTTCATAGAAACTTCCTAGCTTGATTGCATTTTAATATTAGCGTGGCGTTTATTGATATTTTTGCCTTGTAAAATACTGCTCATCACTTCGATTTCTTTATTATTTTCAAAGCCTGAAACACGGCATTTTACCGTTTGTTGTTTATCATAAACCACCAATTCAGCACCAAGATTTTCCACTTTATCATGAGTAAGCACGATAATTCGCTGTTGCTTGCCCATATTATTGTGGGAAATAATGCCCTGTTGCACGCTTAATACACCATTGGCGATAAGGATAGCAGATTTTGAGCCTGTCATTCTCTGTTTGTAACGATTAAAAACAAAGCTGACAATAACGAGCAAAACAAGAA
>PDWJ01002601.1_pt1 | contig 19358 bp, 12 predicted proteins | sample 1430881 | NCBI WGS metagenome assembly PDWJ01 (sample SAMN01162460, study PRJNA174530) | Oral metagenome, whole genome shotgun sequencing project. | biome: Marine environment; feature: Marine mammal; material: Swab sample of the gingival sulcus; isolation source: swab sample of gingival sulcus...
CTCTCCCCGCTCTTCAGGATCTGTGATCAAATCACCATAAAAACAAACGGAAAGCCATCGTTCTTCGGGGCTGTCGTCAATAACATCCACCATCGCAAAAAGCTCACGTCCAGCCTGTTTTTTGTGTTTTGGCCTCATGGAATAACTCACCCCTGGTCTGGCGACAAAATGCAGTTCGACATCCTGAAGGCTCTTTAACAGCTCAAAAAAAGAAACAAAGCGGTCACGAAAAGGCTGTTCTTCTCCTGTCCATTTCTCAATAAATTGTTGAATTTCTTGTACTCCGCCATTTTGGGTACCCATGTATTCCCCCTCATTCCATTTATTATGATTGCTATCCCTGATTATCAGAATTATACCTGATGATACAAAAGCATATTATTCATCTCAACATTCTTGACTCTATGATCCTGATAACCGCACCATCCAAAACCCAGACAGCCTGCGAGCGCATTTTTACCTACACAGAGCCGGAGCTGATTGCCCAGGCAGAGTATCTCAATCAGCTCTTAAAACAATTTGACCACGAAGAACTCTCCAGGCTGATGAAAACCAGCGAAAAACTCACGAAATCAACGTACCACCGGATCCACTCCTTTGCTATACCATTCACCGCAGAAAATTCCCGCCAGGCAATTTTTACCTTTCAGGGTGATGCCTATGACGCCATCGACTCGGAAAACTATACGGCCGGGGAGCTCACCCATGCCCAGGAACATCTGCGAATACTTTCCGGCCTTTACGGCATCCTCAAACCTCTGGATCTGATGCAGCCGTACCGCCTGGAAATGGGGACAAAGCTGGCGGCAGGAGAATTGAAAAACCTGTACCAATACTGGAAAAACGATGTAACAACAGCATTGATAAGGGCCCTTGAGAAACATAAAGACAAGAGCATTATTAACCTTGCCTCTACTGAGTATTCAAAGGTTATCGACAGAAAACAACTACCAAAAGCAATAACGATGGTAAATGTAATCTTTAAACAACCCCATAAGAATGGTTACAAAACCATTCCCATCCACAGCAAAAGGGCACGGGGATTAATGATTCATTTCATGATTGTCAATCAGCTCACCGCAGCAGAAGAACTGAAGGATTTTGACCTGAATGGTTACAGTTTTGTCGGTGAGGAATCAAACAAGACAGAATATTTGTTTATACAGAAATGAAGAACGACAAGCACTCAGAGCAAGCCCTGAAAAGAGCTTAAAGCACCAGTTTAACAAGAACGAAACCAGCAGCCAGCAAGACAACAAAAACGATGGAAAGGATATTAAAATACTTATCAATGAAACTCTTGATCTGAGGTCCAAACTTCCAGATCAGCCCCGCGACAAGAAAAAAACGGGCAGAACGTGCGGCCAGTGACACCAGCATAAAGGTTATAAAGTTGGAATGAACACCTCCGGCAGTAATGGTAAACAACTTGTAAGGGATCGGGGTAAAACCCGCCGTTCCTACAATCCACACATCATATTGCCTGAAGTATTCTTGAACCACGGAATATGTATCAGCCAGACCATACCAATCCACGATACCCATCCCCACGCTGTCCATAAACCAGAAGCCCAGCCCGTACCCCAACGCTCCCCCAAGAACAGAGCCAATCGAACATACAGTTGCATATTTAAAGGAAAACGCAGGCAATGCAACACACATTGCTACCAGGAAGACATCGGGTGGAATCGGGAAAAAGGAGGACTCCACAAAAGCAATGAAAAAGAGAACCCACACCCCGTATCTGCCGCTGATCCACTCCATGCAAACATCGTAGAGACGACGTAATGCATTGGGTCTGGATTCTACACTCACTTTGTCAGTCATGTTTACCCGCTAAAATTTCGTGGCAGTCGATCAATTCCGGGCTTTTTGCCAGGAAAAATCTTCAGACCATTTCATATCATCCTCATCAGAAGATGTATATTCCCTTGATTTTACGATATTTCCATTAAAAATAACAACCGCCTGTATCTCCTCCGGAGTGCCCATTTTATTACCGACAACTGGCATCCTCTCCAGAAAAGTGTCCTTCTGATCCCTGTAAAGCCATTGCACCACACCGTTATCATGCTCAATAATTTCGTCGGGTTCGCCCATAAAAATAAGCACATCTTCCCTGGTGGATTCTCCCACCTTTATCAGAGCAATATCAGATGCGAGATGCTTTACCGGAGTATTGTAGCAGCCAGTAAGCAGCAAAGCCAAGAGTAACAGAAACGGTCTGGCTGGAACTACTCCTGTTTTCTGGGTTAAAGACATCATATTGATTATCCTCTTCGTAAGGAAATAGCTAACGAATACACAACGGTCACATATCGCCAGCCGGATAGAAAAAAACGACCTTTTACCAAAGAAAAACAGAGAAGCATAAAACAAAAAAGGCTCCACGCCAACAAGAATTGACGCCGAGCCTTTTTTTGTTCTGCTTATTACAGAATTTTAACCCTGTACAGCCTTATTGAGAAGTTTATAATTTCTCTCCACCATCTCAAGCGGGTCAACCAGCAAACCCGCCTGAATCATGGCGTTGTCATGAATCTGGTGCACAATCTGCCGGGCAAATTCTTCATCATTTTTCTGGATATCGGCAAGTTTCATAATCAATCCATTTTTCGGATTAATCTCCAGTTTTTTCTTGCTTTTCCCCATACCGGGGATACCTTGCTCCTGACGGTTGGCAGCCATAATACGCTCCATAGAGGAGGTCATATAACTATCAGGGTTCACTATCATTGCCGGAGAATCCACAAGACGCTTGGAGGCAACGACCTCGGAAACAGAATCGGCAAGAACCTCCTGCATCCATTTTGCAAGAGCATCAACCCCATCTTTATCTAGTTTTTCGCCGCTTTCTCCTGTGCTTTCATCCCTAGACTCATCGTCATCCTTAAAAAGGGAAAGATCAGCACTATCGGCAGAGACGAGCTTCTTACCATCAAACTCACCAAGATGATTGAGTACAAAATCATCAATTGGTTCCAGGGTATAAAGAATTTCGATATCCTTCTTCCTGAACATCTCTACATACGGGCCGGCTTCAACAGCAGCCCTGTTTGGCCCATTAATAAAATAGATTTCTTCCTGTTCCTGGTTCATACGCAGCACGTAGTCCGCCAGGGAAACAACCTTGCCGGCCTCTGACTTGGAAGACTCAAAGCGGAGCAGTTTGCCTATCTCTTTTTGATACTCATAATCAGAAGTTGCACCTTCTTTCAGAAACAGACCGAAAGTTGACCAGAATTTTTCATATTTTTCCGGCTCGTTTTTCGCCTGCTCATCAAGATACTTCAGAAAACGCTTGGTAATAACCTTGCGAATCTTCGAGACCAGAGCGTTATCCTGCAGCGCCTGTCTTGAAATGTTCAGCGGCAGGTCTTCACTATCCACAACCCCCTTGAGAAAACGCAGCCACTCAGGGAGAATATTCTTGGAATGCTGATCTATCAAAATCCGCTGACAGTAAAGATTGACACCAGGATCCATCTTGCCAAAGCCAAAAACCTCAAAATTTTCTTCGGGCACAAAGAGAAGAGCATTTATCGCCAGAGGCGCATCCGCAGAAAAATGGAGTTTATAGATCGGATCAGTAGAAGCGTTACCAATAAATTTATAAAATTCATTGTATTCTTCTTCAGTGATTTCACTTCGATTCTTGGTCCACAGCGCCTGAACAGTATTAACAGTTTCACCATCAACCTTTACCGGAAATGAGACAAAGGCGGAATACTGTTTAATTATGGACTCAATCTTCCATTTTTGCGCGTACTCCTTGGCATCGTCTTTAAGCTCGACAATGATCCTGGTTCCCCTGTGAAGTCCCTCTTTTTCAGAGATCGAATACGAACCAGTTCCATCAGAAACCCACTCGTGTCCTTCGCTCTTGTCCCAGGAACGGCTCTGTACCCGAACCCTGCTTCCGGCCATAAACGCAGAATAAAAACCAACACCAAACTGACCGATAAGACTGACATCTTTTTTTGCAGCCTCCACCAGCTCCTGCAAGTAGGTACCGGAACCAGAATGAGCAATAGTTCCAAGATTGCTTTCCAGCTCCTCTCTAGTCATACCAATACCGGTATCTGTGATAGTGAAAGTATTTTTCTCCTCATCAACCTCAACAGTAATCTCCAGTGGAAGATGACCATCAAAAACATCTGTCTCAGTTAGAGATTGATGCCTGAACTTTTCCAGGGCATCAGCAGCATTAGAGATCAATTCCCGAACAAAGACATCCTTCTCTGTGTAAAGAGAATTAATAACAATATCGAGGAGTTTCTTTGTCTCCGCCTTAAATTCATAAGTCTTGGTTTCTGCACTCATAGTATACCTCTTTCTGACAATTGCATTTGATTCTTCATAAAAGATCCATAAGGGAAGCCTTTTATGGTAGTTTTCAGTTAAACCGGCGGAAATGGTAAGCACAGAAGCTACCGTGTCAAGCAGTGGAAAAATATGCAGAAAAACCTGAAAAAACAACAAAAAAGACAGCTAATACCCTGAGATCCAAAAGAAATGGCGAAACAGCCGCAACTCCTGTATACTCCGGGAATGATACAACCTGTTTCAATAGAAAATTTAACCTTATTACAAGCAAATGAATGCTCATTATCAGACTGTAATTCTTGGAGGCGGTCTCTCGGGGCTCACGGTTGCCCACAAAATACGGCGGCAGGAACCGGAACATAATTTTCTTCTGATAGAAAAAAAAGAACGTTGCGGCGGGGCAATCAAAACCAGCAATGATGGCGGTTTTATAACCGAAATCGGCCCCCACGGATTTCTCGACAACTGCGAAGAATCACAACAGATTCTTCGAGAGACCGGGCTTGACAGGGAATGCGTGGGAGCCCCTCTTATTGATTTTGTCCGCTACGTATTCGTTAACGGCAAACTCAACCTTATTCCGCAAACTCCGCTAAAAATACTAAAGGCCCCGCTCATCCCCTGGCCTGCCAAAATCAGGGTACTGGGAGATTTGTTTAAACCAGCCCTTGAAGGAGAGCCGACTGTTGCTAAATGGACCAACTATAGATTTGGCCCTGCTCTCCTGCCATACCTGGACGCTGTATACACAGGTACCTATGCTGGAGATTTTGACCGGCTTACCATTGACAGCGTTATGCCCGGAGTAAGAGCCATCGAAAAGGAACACGGCTCAATTATTCGCGGCCTTTTAGCAAAAATGCGCTCAAAAAAGAAAGAAGGCCGTTCTCAAAAGTTTCAGATGCCCACCATGACCAGCTTTCCTGAAGGAATGGAAAGACTGGTGGAGCGATTACGAGAGCCGCTTGAAGAAGGTCTTAATCTCGAACTTAATTGTGATGTTAGCGGCGTTACCAAAACAGATAAAGGCTGGAAAATTATCACTTCAAAAGGTTCATGCACCGCCAGGAATATGGTCATGGCCATGCCTGTAAACAGCAGCTTGAGGCTGCTTAACGACACCGCCCCGGCAGCTCCAATGTCTGCAATTCCCGAAGCATGGATTGCAACCGTCGTCTTTGGTTTTACCGATGCTGTCAAGATCCCACCAGGATTTGGCTTCCTGACTCCAGAGCAGGAGAAACGGTTTGTTCTTGGCACTCTTTTCTCCTCCAATATGTTTCCCGGACGAGCTCCTGAGGGACATATCGTCTTTGAAACATTGGTCGGCGGAAGACGCCATCCAGCAAGGGTGAAGCTGGACGATGCAACGTTAACACAAGAAGCGTTACAAGATGTTAAAGAGATTCTGAACATAGACAAGGAGCCGGTATACACCACGGTCTTGCGCTCAGATGGGGCTATCCCCCAGCTTGAGAGAAACTACCCCGCATTACTTCAATGGCGTGATGAGTTTACGCAACAACATCCTGATGTTTATATCTGTGGTTTTGGCTGGGATGGGATAGGTATCAACGATATGATAAAACATGGAAGCCGGATTGCGGAAGATCTCCTGGCCAATCAGCGAAAACAACACGCCTCAGAAGTGAAAGGTGTTTATTTCTGACGCAGCCTGCACATTATCTTTTCATAAAAGAAAAAGCCCTGCCCTCTTTACAGTAAAAAGAGCAGGGCTTTTTTTCAGATTGGGTGTTGCCACTCCTTACAGCTGCTGCACCTTGCTATCAAGAATTTGTAACTGTGCATTCACAGAGCTGTCACGTACCAGCTTATTGGTCACAACCTTAACTGAGTGTAACACCGTTGAGTGGTCCCGGTTAAAGATACGCCCGATATCAACCAGAGACTCCTCGGTGTGTTTTCTCGCAAGATACATTGCTATCTGTCTTGGCACGGTGATCGCCTTTTTTCTTGATCTGGATTGCAGATCCTTAATACTCACCCTGAACTGGGCGCTCACAAGATCACAGATAGCTGCAGCACTCAGGGTGGTTGTACAACCGATCACAGACTCGACAACCTCCCGCACCAGATCCATATCAACATGGCCTCCAGTCAATTGGGCCTTTGCGCGAATACCTATAAGCGAGGATTCAATTTTGCGGACATCTCCCTTAATATGCCCGCCCAAATAGGAAATAGCATCATCGCTGAGCTTGAGTTGCTGCTTTTTCGCCTTACACTCGACAATCCGGCATCTGGTATCAATATCCGGGGCATTGATAGAAGTAACCAGACCCGAACTCATGCGTGAACGAAACTCGGTATCAATCCCTACCAGCTCCCGTGGCGAACTGTTTGCAGTAAGAATAACACGCTTACCGGACTTGATTAAAGAATCGAGTACGTCATTAAGTTCTTCCTGAGTCTTCTTTTTTCCTGTAAGAGTATGAATATCCTCAACGAGAAGAATGTCACAATTTTCCTGATACTTCTGTTTAAAATCATCCATATTTTTATTCTGGATACCACGAACCATCTCTGCAGCAAACTGCTTGGCAGTAAGATAATGCAATCTGGTCATGGGTGATTCAGCAATTACCTTATGGGCTACAGCGTGGGTAAGATGACTTTTTCCAAGCCCGGTATCACTATTAATATAGAGACATGGGCCAACAAGCCCATCCTGCTTAACCATGGAGCGGCAGGCGGACTCAGCAAGGATATTGGATTCCCCGACCATAAACTCATCAAAGGTGTATCTTGGATGCAAATTCCTGCTTTTGGAGTTATTTACAGGAACAGAAGGCAGACGCATCTGTTTTTTAGTGCCCTTTTTCCTCTTTGTACCAACAACAGGTGCAGGCGACATAACAATCTTTTTGTCACTGATCTTAACAACCGCATCGACCATACCGTTTTCAGCAAATGAAGACTCAATCAACTGGATAAAATTCTGTTTAACATAGGCAGCAAAATATCTGTCCGGACAAGAGAGGACAACCTCATTTTCCTCCAGGCGTTCCAACTGAAGAGGCATAATCCAGAGATTATAAATATTCGCTGCAAGTGTTTTTTGTAAATTTTCTTTTACCTTGTCCCAAACCATAAAAACCGTAGCCCTATCCCAATAATGCAGAAAAAAACACAATAAAATACAACACGTTACCTCAGACATTTTTTACAAACCATGCCGCAGGAAACTAACAATATCACATTTTTAAAATCAAAATCAGTACATACGACGAAGCACACAAATGCGCATGCTGTGCGGAATAAACAGGCAGCAATAGACCGTAAAACAGATTTCTCGTCAAAGACGATTTCAGAACTTTTTCGCTGTTGCAAAATTCATTTTTCAAAAATATTCAAGCCCCCGTATACTCACAGGAAACGAACCGACATCCCCCACAATTCCCATTTTTACTGACTTTGAGAAATAGTCTTTTTTTCCTCCGCCATATAGCACCCTTACCGACTTGTTAACAATTTTATCAACATATTAATATTTTAATTAAATTCAATATATCTCCATTTTACTTTAATTTCCTTAATTTATCGAAAAAAATCTAAAACAAAACCTATCAAACTCCGATATATCAAGGGGTTGTTACAATCCAGAAAAAATAAAGTCTGCCTTTTTTAGAATAGACTGGATAATAAAAATGACATTTTCACTCAAAATCAGGAAGGGATATCTGCTCTGCCTAAAGTTACAATCTTTACGGCCCTGGCTCCTGCCGTAATCAGAACCCTTGAGCAGGTATTGACAGTAGTCCCTGTAGTGAAAACATCATCAACCAGGCAGACGGTCTTGTTTTTTAATTCACTACCGGCTGCTACCTCAAACAACCCTCTACGCATTTTTCTTCTTTCCCGCGCATTTAAACTGGTTTGCGCTTCACGATTTTCAGTTTTTCTCAAAAGCCGGGGAACTACCGAAACCCCTTTTTCAGGAAGGAACTCTGAAAGCATTTCAGCAAGTAAAAGAGACTGATTAAACCCTCGCTGCCGCAATCGCTTTTTATGCAAGGGAACAGGGGCAATAAGATCACAGCCTTCATACTCAAAATAATCGTAATGTCCCATTAACTCCCTTATAGGTCCAAGAGTAGAAAGATCGCCCTTGAATTTAAGGCGGCAGATAAGTTCCCGGCAGATACTGGTATAACGGCAGATAGAACGACAAAGCTCGTAAGCTGGCTGTTTCTTGAGACAAAGACCACAAAGAGGCGTCAGGGAGAGACTCGCCGGCAGCTGACAGCCACAAAAGCTGCAAAACGGCTGAGCAATAAACTCAAATCTGGAGAGGCAGTTTTTGCAGAACGAAGACTGAATACCACTCCCCGCCCTCTTTTGCTGCTGGTTATCAACAGGCAGGATCACATTACACCCGGCACATCTTCCGGGAAACAGCAGCTGTAAAAAACTGTCATACAGCGGAATCAAAACCCCTCCCAATTCGCCATAAAATTATAAAACAGAATAAACAGCGCACCATTTTTATGGATGCGGCAAAGAACTTTTAATAATAAATTACGACAACCCCTGTATCCCTTCTTTGCATTTAATGTCAAACATGGCATAATACACCGGTTTTTTATCCAAAGGACAAAATATGTTTATTGAGGGCATCTGTTTGTTTCTCAAAGTAAATCGTCCTCAGTCAAAAATGTAACCCGAACATTACAAGGAAGCCACTATGATTTTACAGCTCAGGGAGTTCTGCAAATCCCGGGGGAACAGTGCCGCTCTGCTCTTGGTGTTGGCGCTGTTTATTACATTGTCATTCCACCCTGCATTTGCAGCGCAAACCAAATTTATTCCATTGAAACTCGAGGGTACTGACACCTCGGCAGCCTTTACCCAACGCGTTGACAAGGCCTTGCAGAAGGCTCTCTCCGGTACCGATATAATGTACCTCCCGAGAAACCGCGCCACAGAGATCGTCTCTTACCAGAAGACCTGGCCGCCAAGGTTAGTCGAGCTAAAAACGATAGCCAAAACAACAAATGCAGACAGCCTGGCTGTTGGTACAATTACCAAATTGGGCGGCCAGTACAGTATAGATGTCAAACTTTTTGACCTGTTGCAGCCAGACAGCCCCAAATTCTACTTTCAACTGGCAGACTCGGAGGAAGAACTTGAAAACGCACTGACCAGAATTGCAGTGGAAATCAAAAACTACACCGAGAGAGAATTTCGTATAGCATCCATAGCCCCCAAAGGTAATGCACGTATCGACTCCGGGGCAATCCTTCGCAAAATCAAGACCAAGGTGGGGGACACATATGATCCAGCCGTTCTCCGTTCCGACCTCAAATCTATCTATAAAATGGGTTACTTCAATAACGTCCAGATTGATGTAGCTGACAGTGAAAAAGGCAAGCAAATTATCTTTAGCGTAACGGAAAAGCCCGTTATCAAATCTGTAATTTACGAGGGCATTAGCGAAGTTAAGGAAGAGGATGTTGTTTCTGCAGCCAACATCAAGGAACACTTCATCCTCAATCCCGCAAAGATCACTCAGGCCAGGCAGGCAATCCTCCAGCTGTACAAGACCAAGGGTTTTTACAACAGCACCGTGAACTCAAAAATATCCTACCCCGATGATCAGGGCGCCGTTGTCGTCTTCACGATTGAGGAGGGCCAAAAGATATACATTAAAGAAATCACGGTAGAGGGTAACAAGGCCTTTGACGACGATGAACTCTTAAAGCAAATCGAAACAGGTGAGCGCTGGTTCATGTCCTGGATTACCGATTCCGGCCTGCTGGATATGACCCGGATCCGTCAGGATACCCAGAGAATTGTCGCATTTTATAATGATAACGGCTATCTCGACGCCAAGGTTGGAGAACCGATAATTAAACAGAAAAAAGAGTGGCTCTACCTGCGCTTTGTTGTTGAGGAAGGGACTCGTTACCGCGTGGGCCAGGTAGATATCGCAGGAGATATCCTTGGAGACAAACAAGCCCTGCTTGATCAACTCAAGATTAGAGGTGAAAAATATATCAGCCGCCGGATTATCCGCGATGATATCATGAAACTCACCGACTATTTTGCTGAAAAGGGCTACGCCTTTTCCTCAATCAAACCCAAAATCAGCAAGTCTGAAGACGGTAAAAGGATGGATATTACCTTTCAGATCCATCAAGGTGAACTTGTTTATATAGACAGGATTACCATCAAGGGAAATACCCGCACCAGGGATAATGTGATTCGCAGGGAGCTTCGTATTGCTGAAGGCGGTGTCTTTGACTCCAGAGCAATCAGGGAATCCACCCAGGCTCTGCAACGCCTTCAATTTTTTGAAGAAGTGAATATCACCCCGGAACCATCCCTTAACCCAGACAGAATGAATGTCATTATCGAGGTTAAGGAAAAAAGTACGGGCAGTTTCAGTATTGGTGTCGGTTACAGTTCCGCAGATAATCTTATAGTGATGGGACAAATTGCTGAAAACAACTTTCTGGGACGCGGAGACACCCTCTCACTTAGCGCAAATATCGGCGGGAAAAGCTCCAGATACAACCTTGCATACACCAACCCTCATCTCAACGACTCTCCACTTTCCTGGGGAATTGATCTTTTCAACACCAGGAGAGAATATGATAACTACACCAGAGAGTCCAAAGGCGGAGGAGTCAGGATTGGTTATCCAATCTGGGAAAAATGGCGTATCTACGGAAACTACAGTTTCAATGACACGGACTTGTCAGACGTTTCTGAAAACGCATCCTATATAATCAGGAACTCTGTTGATATCCATACCACGAGCTCCCTGAAAATATCCCTTATCCGCGATACCAAGAACAGACGTTTTGGGGCGAGTTCAGGTTCCAGAAACGTATTCAGCGTACGTTACGCAGGCGGGCCTCTCGGAGGTGACGCACAGTTTACCAAGATCCAGGGTTCTACCAGCTGGTATTTCCCAATGGTATGGAACACTGTCCTTCACGTCAAGGCTGCGGCCGGTCAGGTTTTTGAGAATGAAAGCAACAAACTCCCTGTCTATGAACGATTTTACCTTGGCGGTCTTAACTCCGTCCGCGGTTTTGAATACGCTAAAATCAGCCCGATTGATACCGCCGCCGGTGAGAGGATAGGAGGTGACCGCATGTGGTATACAAACACCGAGGTTATCTTCCCGCTTCTTCAAACTCAGGGGCTGATGGGGGTTGTCTTCTATGATACCGGTCAGGTTCTTGATGATGATGAAGATTTCAGCGAGTCCAATGACAGTATAAAGCAGGCTGCAGGTCTGGGAATCAGATGGCTCAGCCCGATGGGGCCTCTGCGAATGGCATGGGGATACAATCTTGATCCCCTCGAAGATGAAGACGAGTCTGTGTGGGACTTCAGCGTAGGCGGCACCTTCTAGTCCTTATCATCCAGGCATTAACAGCCGCATAACCATAACAACCTCCTACATCATTTGCCGGTTATGTGTACGCATAACCGGCAATTTTATTTATGCAACAGCTTAAAACCAGTATTGAAACATCCCTTGCCGCTCAGCACCAGGTAACCATAACCGGTCTTCGTGGAGCCAGCCCTGCCTGTATCGGCTCAATGCTCACGGGAAAAACCCCATGCCTTTTTGTCGTCCCGGATGAGTATCAGGTCTCGCTTTTTGCCCAGGATCTGCAACTCTTCACGGACAGGGATGTCCTGCAATACCCCGGACATGAGGTTCCACCCTATACTCCCCTCTCTCCTGATCATCTGACCACAGCAAGGCGTCTGTCATCTCTTTACCGGATGAAACAGCAGCACTCCACCATCATGGTTGCCTCCATTGAGGCCTTATTAAGGCGAGTTATGCCCTGTGCCCTGCTCAATAATGTTGCCGAATATATTGAGGCCGGAGAAGATTGCGACCAGGACGACCTGCTGATAAAACTGGACTATCTGGGATACGAGAAGGTATCTCTGGTGCAGTCGGTTGGCGACTACTCCCTTCGTGGCGGTATTATTGATCTTTATCCGCCGGCGTTTGCAACAGAATCGGGAGTAATTCATGACGGCCCCTTGCGTCTTGATTTTTTTGGCGACACCATAGACTCCCTGCGGGCCTTTGATCCCTTTACCCAGCGATCTACAGGGGAAATAAGTGATGCAACCCTCCTTCCCGTCTCTGATATTCTCCTGAAAAACGAAAAAAAATATCGACGGCAGATAGCCAGCACCCTTACCCGGCTTGGCGAAGCAAACAATTGGAACAGTGAGGAGACAGCACGCCTTATAGACCGGAGTACAAACGGACTCCGATTTGCGGGGATTGAGTTTTTTCTCCCTCTCTACTGCGATGAAGAGCCTTGTTCTTCCTCCGTCTTTGAATTTTTACTGAAAGACACGAGGCTCTTTATGCTTGATACCCAGGGAATATACCAGAGTATGGAACTTGCCCTGGAGAGAATATACCAGAATTTTCAGAGTGCACGGCAGGTTGCAGCTCCAGCCCTGCCTCCAGAACAGCTTTTTTTAACCGAAGAAGAGTTACAAACAAGCCTCGATAAATTCCGCAGCATCCTCGTTACCGAATTCACAGAAACCGGGGAATCCCTTACGATCCAGACCAACAACCATCAGCTCCTGAAGCAGGATATTGCCCTGAAAAGGCCCAAACTGGGCTTACTGGCACCCCTTAGTGAACAGATCAGCGAATGGCAGAAGCATGGCGACACGGTTATCATCTGCTGCCGCTCCAGCCGGCATACCAAAAACCTGGCGGAACTGTTAGGTAAACGCGGATACCAGCTCGAAATCCTCCCCTCTCCAATCGCTCCCGAAGATATCGACAGGCTGAGCAACGCAGGGGCCAAAGCAGAAACCCTTTATCTCTGTGAGCACCAACTCTCAAACGGTTTTTCCCTAAAAGAACAAAAGCTCCATTTTCTTTCAGAGAGTGAACTTTTTGGAGAAATGCGCCTGGGCGGCAAAAAGAAGAAACAGGCCAGGGGCGAACCAATCCGGTTTACCGAACTTAACGAGGGCGACGTTATCGTCCACAGGGACCACGGCCTCGGAATCTACCGGGGGATGTCCACCATCGATTTCAACTCGATCACCAATGATTTTATGCTTATTGAGTATCGGGACGGAGATAAACTCTATCTCCCTGTGGACAGACTCAATCTGGTCTCACGCTATCAAGGGCTCTCAGACAAGGAGCCTAAAATAGACAAACTTGGCAGCCAATCCTGGAAAACAACCACCTCCAAGGTTAAGGAAGAGGTATGGAAGGTTGCCCATGAGCTTCTTGACATCTATGCCAAGCGCGAAATAAAGGAGGGCCGGGAGTTTTCTCCGCCGGGGCAGATGTTCCACGAACTCGAAGAATCCTTTGCCTTTGATGAAACTCCAGGGCAGGCCCAGGCGATCAATGATGTTATTCAGGATCTCACCAGTGATAAGCCGATGGATCGCCTCGTCTGTGGAGATGTCGGCTATGGCAAGACGGAAGTTGCCGTCCGCGGTGCTTTTATGGTTGTTGAGGATGGGTTTCAGGTTGCCGTTCTTGTCCCGACAACAGTCCTTGCCGAACAGCACGCGAAAACCTTTAAGGAAAGACTCCAGGGCTTCCCGGTACATATTGGCTGCATAAACCGTTTTCGCAGCGCGGCCGAACAAAAGCAACTACTGAGAAAGCTCAAGGACGGCGCCATTGATATTATCATAGGAACCCACAGGCTCCTCTCCAAAGATGTCGTCTTTAATAATCTTGGACTGCTTATCATTGATGAGGAACATCGCTTTGGTGTCGCCCACAAGGAAAAAATGAAAAAACTGAGGGCGGAAGTGGATATTCTTACCCTCACGGCGACTCCGATCCCGCGTACCCTGCAAATGTCACTGCTCTCTATCCGAGACCTCTCTGTAATTTCTACCCCGCCCGAACACAGACAGCCGGTGAAAACCTTTGTTGCCCGTTTCGATGATCTGGTTATCAAGGAAGCGGTAACCAAAGAGCTGCGACGGGGTGGTCAGGTCTTTTTTGTCCACAACCGGGTCAAATCCATCCATAAAATGGCGAGATTGATTCAGGAACTGGTACCAGAGGCCAAAATCGCTGTGGCCCATGGACAAATGGGCGGTAAGGAGCTTGAAGAGATCATGGTCTCCTTTGTAAAAAAGGATATCAACGTCCTGGTTGCGACAACTATAATTGAATCGGGCCTTGACATCCCGTCGGCAAATACAATCATCATCAACAGGGCGGATAATCTTGGCCTCGCCGAGATTTATCAACTCAGAGGCCGCGTAGGTCGTTCAGCTACCCAGTCATTTGCCTATCTTCTGGTTCCATCGGTTGATCGTCTCAGTAAGGCATCCAAGGAACGCCTCCGGGCATTGATGGATTTTAATGAACTTGGCGGCGGTTTCAAACTCGCCATGAGCGATCTTCAGATCAGGGGCGGCGGTAACCTCCTCGGAGTATCCCAAAGCGGGAACATCGCAGCCATTGGTTACGATCTCTACCTTGACCTGCTGCAAAAGACAGTTATTGATCTCAAAGCCAGGGCAAAACAAGGCAGCCTCCAGGAGGTACTGGAAGAAATTGATCCCGAAGTCAATCTTCAGCTTTCCGCTTATATACCGCAGACGTACATCCCGGATATAAGCCAGCGCTATATTATATATCGACGAATTGCCGCCCTGGTTTCTGCGCAACCGGAAGTTCAGGAAGACCTGCGGGACGAACTCGTAGACAGGTATGGAAGAATCCCGGAGGAAACCATCAACCTTTTCAAGGTCATAGAGCTGAAAAAAGAGCTGATTCCCTTACGGATCAATAAACTTGAGCAGGGCCGGGACTCGCTGGTATTTTCCTTTATGAATGACACTCCGCTCAAACCGGAAACCCTGATGGAGTTTCTTGCCAGACATCCGGCAACCAAAAAAAAGCAACAACCTAAATTTACCCGGGACGGACGCCTGGTAGTCTTTGCACCGCTAAACTCCATAGAGCAGATTTTTGACACGGCGCAAAACACCCTGCTTGAACTGACTATTATGCTTGAGGAGCAAAAGGACTGATGCGGTATACTGCAGCGTTTAACTGGGAAGAGATAGAAAAGGTCTTTCTTGATCTTGACGGCACCCTCCTCGACAAATATTTTGATGATTATTTCTGGGAACATTTCCTGCCGCAGTTCTATGCAGAAAAAAATGGGGTGCCGCTGGAAACCGCGCGGCAAAAACTCATAGCCTGCTATAAAAAGGTAGAGAACACCCTGGTATGGACTGATCTTAACTATTGGTCAGCGCAGCTGAATCTTGATGTCCCTGCATTAAAAAAGGAGGTTGACCACCTCGTGAACATCCGCCCTTTTGCCCGTGAGTTCCTCGAAAATCTTCGAGATATGGGTAAACCCATTTATCTTGTCACCAATGCCCACCCTGCTGCTATCACCATAAAAATGAACAGGGTTGACCTCCGCCCTTACTTTACAAAAATTATCTGTTCCCAGGATGTAGGATTTGCCAAGGAACAGACAGAATTCTGGCATCGGCTCCAACAACATATTTCCTACAACAGCAAAAACACGTTTTTTGCAGACGATACAGAGAAAGTACTCCAGTCAGCCAGGGAATACGGGTTCACCCATATTTTTCATATAGCAAAACCAAGCTCAAGGCAGAACCCCCGTTTCTCCGGCCAGTTTAACTCCATCACCAACTTTCAAACCCTGCTATCTAATGGTGACATATCATGATCTTTTTTTCTCTTAAAACCAGATTTTGTTTTTTGGCGTTCATCTTATTGTTTTTCTGGCATCTACTCTTGCCCGTTTCGTCTGTAGCAACACCAATCACCATTCATCCCAACGGAGGAGAAAGTACGTTTATTGCCGGTAATACTCTTGAAGCCGCGATATTTGCCATACAACAAGGAAGTAAAAACATCCTTATCCCCGTAGGGTTAAGTAGTGATGACGAACTCATAGTTACAGACAGGCTTGATCTTGGCCAGATAACAGATGCGGCGGCTCTCTTTCCCGGGAAAATAAACGGGAAAGACTCCATTTTTATAGACAGCCTGAATCTTGGCGAATTACGACAGATCCGTCTCAACGGAACCATGGCCGCCCCGAAGCTGCTTATGGCTATTCCGACCCTGGATGAAGAACTGGAACTCATCACCAGGCTGGAAAATGCCCTGAAGACAACAATCGGCCTCAGAATTGAACTGATTCAACCCTCCTACTACACTCAAAAAGGAAAAAAGATAAGCGAACGCCTGCTCGCTGCACTCCAGAAACTCCAGGAAAAATCAGGTGCGCAACGAGTTATCTATATACAGAGCTATGATTCTGAAGAGCTGCAAAAACTCCATGACATCCTCGTTGCCAGACTGCTTGAACATTCCTACCCGCTGATTCAGATGGTAAAGAAACAGATTCCCCGGCCCGATGATGAATCAGCTTTTCAGAATCCCCCCCATCCAGCATCTACAGAAAATTTTGAATGGCTATACTATAATAGCGGTACCAGGCTCCTTGCCTCCTATGCAAAGGGAATAAGCCTCCCCAGTTCATTTTTATCCCAAGAGGCCGCTGACGACCCCAAAATTCAGAAATTTCTCAAAAGATTACAAGGACTTCCCATTGAAATCTACCTTCAGAATCCACCACAGGAGCAGCTGAAAATCACAAAAGACATGAGAGTGTCCGGAATCTATTCACAACTTCCGGTGACCATTGAATGGACAGAGGAAAAACGGACAACACCCGACGGTAAAAACTCGAAACTGCCAGCGTTTTTTTCTAATCTTGATCTCGCACCAAGAAAAGTGCCGGCACCAGAACCGCTTCCCGGAGACGACTCTTCTGGCCTATAAAACTTCATCATTTCAGCCTTGACATCAACGGCAAGATGCATCCCTTGAGGACAATGCGATCAAATCCACAGAGAGTCCCTTGACCACACTGGCAAATCTTTGTAAAAGTTTCTTCATGGATCGCTTTCCTTTATTTTTTTAGGATTTATGAGTTTTTTTGGTATGCAAAAAAAAACAGCTCGTTTCTTTAGATTATTGAGCTTCGGGCTTTGAGCCCGCGTTAGAGTATTAATAATTTTTTATGCTCGCAACAGTCAACTAATTGCTCTAGGGAAGAATATGTGGTGCTCTGAACTCAGATTTTCAATTGTTATAATTATCTGGTCTGTCTTTCTGGTAATCAACCCTGCCTATGCAGATGATATTGACTCTTCAGCGCGAATCAAAAAAGAATCGATAGAAGAATCTGTATCATCAAGTAAAGAAACTCCAAATGACGATATGGTTGATCCGGGACAAATAACCTTCCGCGATCCTATAGGCGATACAGCCCATGAATTCATCGACCCATATACAGGAAGTCTTGATAGAACATATACAGATCTTCATCTGCCTGGAGATGGTGGACTTGATTTCAAGATAATACGAACCTTTAAATCAACTCGTATAACCGACACAGCTTTAGAAGACAGAAATCTTGGATACGCATGGCAGATTACCTTTGGAAAACTAAAAGTAAATGGCCGATATCTTGCCATTGAACTTTATGATGGTACAACAAGTACTGCAGTTAGAGAAAAAGCGGGAAGTCCCTATTACTACTCAAAAGACTTATGGAGAGTCTATATGCCTCCAGGAAATAATCCTCCGGTATTACAACTGACAGATGGCATAACTATAACCTTTGGTCATAGGTATTCGGGAGATTATTTTGCCACAGAAATCAGAAAAAACAACGACACAATCGTAATTGCCTACAATGGCCGCAATATTCAGTATGTGCGTTATAAAAATGATGGTGTAACAAAGACTGTTAACTTTAACTATTACACTACAGGCCGTAAGCATCTCCAGTCAATTACATGGGGTTCTCCAAAACGCCAGATTACATATTCCTATAATGCAGATGATACCAATCTGGAGTCTGCCGTATTACCGGGTGGAGACACCTGGCAATATACTCATAAAATGCGAGGACAGAGCTTTAATTACGCATTACTTCTTGACACGGTAACTACGCCGTGGGGTGGTCATATAGATTATGAATTTGGAATAGTTACCAAACCTGCTGGAGACCCTTTTACAGTTAAATTAATGAAAGCCCTTTTTAGTAAAGAGGTATCTGGCAGGAAGCTCGCTAATGGCGTCTGGAATTACAGTTACGATATTGAGAATGGTTATGACACAACAACGATAACCGATTCAGATAATAGGACCACCACCTATAGATTTTATGGCTATGGTTCTTCATTTAGTGAGGATTGCTATAAATACAGCCTCCCCATATCAAAGGTAGTAATGAATGGAAATACCCATGAAATTACTACAAAATATGAATGGGACAGATTACCTGAATCGCTATCAACTTATCCTTATCGTGTACAGCATGTTTGTAGTGATATTGACACCTATGTACCAATAAAAACCTCAGAAAAGATCATCCGCGGCAACAAGGAATATCTTACCCTGTACAGCGATTTTGATACATACGGACAGCCACAGACCATAACAGAATGATATAGAACGTAATATTGTAAAAGGTAAACCCTTATCAGTAACCACCACAGGAGATGCAGCTTTTACCGGTACTTTCACATCAACCTATAGTTATTACGATGATCCGACAGCAGACAGCGGCTATTTTGGCGAGCTGAAAACAGCTTCTCCAAACGGTATCACAACAATATATACATACGACGATATCGGCAACCTTTCATCAATTACTGACGCTAACCTTAATACAACCAACTATAGCTGGAATAATGGCAGCATCTCTCAGATTTCCAACCCCTATTACAATATTTCAAGAACAGTCAACTGGGATGGTACCATAGCCAGTGAAACAGACGGTCGTAACAACACCACATATTATACGTATGATGCGGCAATGCGGTTGGTGAAAACTACTCCGCCCGTTGGCAACCTCGTAATGACAACCTAAAAATGACCACCTGTGCTAACCCAATTTTGACCACCTTGAGCTTGGGTTAAAAAAAGGTGGTTTCCTTCCCTGTGATCATGG
>PDWJ01003534.1_pt1 | contig 19355 bp, 17 predicted proteins | sample 1430881 | NCBI WGS metagenome assembly PDWJ01 (sample SAMN01162460, study PRJNA174530) | Oral metagenome, whole genome shotgun sequencing project. | biome: Marine environment; feature: Marine mammal; material: Swab sample of the gingival sulcus; isolation source: swab sample of gingival sulcus...
TTGATTAAAACGCTTATCAAAAGGGGCTTGTAATTGCCAAATTTCTTTGGTTTTTTTGGTAAAACCTCGCCCATCTAAACGAGCAACAATATAAATTTCAGGCATAACGCAGAGGTCATGAGCGGTTTCAAATTGGCGTAATTTTGTGTCTAATTCTTCAAATCGCATTGTTTTTTGTTTCCTTTATTTCTTTAATATTAAAATCATTTTCTAAAACGCTAACATAATATATTTTATGAAAACCCTCAGCAAAGTTTGGTTTTTCTAGTTGTTTATATGCCCCTTTGATACCAATTTCAGGGATTTTTGCCTTGCCTGTACGTTGATTATTGCGATTTAACGCATCAGTTAAAGTAACATCAAAATAATACGCAATGATTTCAAATTTATGTTTTTTTGCTTGTTCTATTAACGGCTTTCTAGCTTGTTGGTTAATATTAATTTTATCAATCACCGTAGGCGTTTTACTTTCAAGGCAAGCATTAAATAAAAGTTGTTGGCGGTGTTTAGTTTTTAGCATATCGCCATTTAAACGAATATGACTATCGACAAAATGGCGTTTATAAAAAGTTGATTTGCCTGCACCTTGCAAGCCGATAAGGATAATTAATTGCATAAATTTTCCTTTTTTAATGCCTTTTGTTTTGTTCTACGCTCTTTAAAAAATGCTTTTAAAATTTGGCTACTTTCTTCTGCTAATAAACCATTTTGTACGCTGATTTTATGATTATAAAAATCTTGCTCAAGCAAATTATTTTGACTACCTACCATGCCTGCTCTTGGCTCATGCGTGGCAAAAACTAAACGCTTTAAGCGTGCATGAATTAACGCCCCAACGCACATTGTACAAGGCTCAAGGGTGACATAAAGGGTGGTATTGGGCGGTAAACGATAATTTTGTAAAGATTGACAGGCACAACGCAAAGCCACAATTTCCGCATGGGCAGTGGGGTCATGGCTTAAAATAGGCTGATTATAACCCTCTGCAAGAAATTTTCCTTGTGGGTTATCGTCGGAAAATTGCACTAAAACCACCCCTACAGGAACTTCGCCTTTTTCTGCTCCTTGTTGAGCAAGAGAGAGGGCAAGGGTCATATAGTGGTGGTCGATTTTGGTAAAATTTTCAGTTTTAATAGTCATTTTTATTAGTAGCATATTAAAAAATATTGAGCTATAATCTTAATATGTTTTGAAATTATGTCAATAGATGAAAATAATAAAAATTTGGTAAGCAATCATGCAAAATAATGATTTAGAGTTTGACCATAATAAAAATGCATTAAACAAAATCAAACATAATGATATTGACTTTGAAGAGGCGTATCAAGCTCTTTGTGATGATTTTGCGATTACCACAGAGGATTATGGCGATTATGATGGCGAACAAAGATATTTTTCTATTGCCATGAGTAGTAAGTTCCGTATTTTGATTGTTAATTGGACAATTAGAAATGATAATATGAGAGTAATTTCTGCACGTTTAGCAGAACCTAACCAAAGGAAAATTTATGAAAATAGACGCAGATTTAGATAAGAGAATGGCAGAAGTTGATTTTTCTAATGGTAAAACAGTCAATGAAGTTCCTGCTTTGAAAGCCTATCAAGAACAAAGAAAAAATAAAGCTGAATTTTTAGAAAATCAACAACAATTTTTTGGTTTTGAAAAAGAGGTTGCCAATTGGTTAAGCATGCAAGATATAGATACCAAAGATTATATTAATGGTGTCATCAAAAATTATATGGATTTTAAAAGTAAAACAATGCTGACTGCTTAAACTTTAAATAGTGAGCTATAGCATAACTACTGTGGCAATTACCAATCAATTGGTGTTTTTCCGTGCATTTCTAAATAATTATTGGTTTTAGAAAACGGCTTTGTCCCAAATTGCTAGGCTTCATAATTTTAAATAGGGTGAGTTTGTCTATAGCAATTTCTTCTGCAATTTCCCCAACACCGCCATAATTAATTGATATTCTTTTATATCAAGTTGTAAGCGAGAGCTTAGCCGAGATAAACGCTGTGGTAATAATCGTAAATCATTGTTGTCTGCTAACTCCAAATTTTGCATTAATTCAATCATTTTTGCGGTTAGTTGTTCTTGCTGTTGTTGATTAATCGCAGGTTCGTCCCACTCTTGGCGGATAGTATGAATAAGCGATTTATCATTTTCTAACTCTTTATTATTTGTATTAAGCTGAGAAAAATAACTATAAATAAAGCTAGCAACTACTTGCACCGCCGAGGCAACATTTAATACAGGATAATTCGGATTAGCATCAATTTGAATATGATAATCGGCAGTCGCTAATTCTTCATTAGTCAGCCCTCTATCTTCTCGTCCAAATAAAATGCTAATTTTTGCATTGTTATTTTTCGAGTTATTTTCAGTGAAAAAATCTGCAATAATTTTAGCCGACTGTATCGGATTAATCACAGGTCTAGGCATGTGACGGCTACGACTACTACAGGCAAAAATTAATTGACTATCCGCAATCGCCTCTTGCAAAGTAGTAACTTCTTGGGCGTTGTTTAACACTTCAAGCCCACCACCCGCATGAGCGATACTTGTGTCATCAATGGGTAATTTTGGTGAAACTAAAGTTAAATTTGATAATCCCATGGTGTGCATTGCTCTTGCCGTTGAACCAATATTGGCAGGCAAGGTGGTATTTATCATGACAATTTGAATATTATCAAGTGGATTATTTTTCGTTTTATTATCATTATCCTCCTGATTATTTGCTAATTTTGCTAAGCGTTTGTTAATCTCTTCCTCAACTTTCGCAAATTCATTTTCAATATCTTCCACGACGTTAAACGCATGTTGAATCATATTTGCTTGACAAATCGATTGCATGGTAAAGCAATGTTTTGACAGGGTTTCTGCTCCAAGATTGGCACTTGCACCTTTTAAAGCATGAGCCTCTTCTAATCCATTGCTATTATCGCCTTCTTGATGAGATTTTTTAATAATTTCAATGCGTTTTTGGCTATCTTTCACAAAATTAGTGACCAATTCAATAAAATCTTCTTCGAACAAATCAAGCAATTCTTCCCATTGCTCATTATTAATATGTGACACAATTTTTCCTTATAATTTTTTCTCTAAAACATTAAAAATGGGGTAAAATAGTCTTCGTATTTTACCCCAAAATGCTCATTTAAACAAATAAACGAATTGTTTTAATTGCCTTCACGTTCCAATAATTGGCGTAATACTTCCAAGCGTTCATCTTCCGACATTTCCGAAAATTCATCTTCAATGTTTGCTTGATTACTTTCCGTATTTTCTGCTTTTTCTGGATTATTCGCTGAATGAGCTTTCATTAATTCCTTATTGCTCGGACGTTCCGCCAAAGTTATTTTTAAATCAACGACTTTATCGTCACGCATAACCTGCACATTTAGCACGGTATTTGGTAGTTTACGAGCAACATATTGCACTAACGCATTTTCATCATTCATTTCTTTGCCGTCAATATCGACAATGGTATCACCAACTTGCAATCCGCCTTGTTCCGCAGGTCCTCCTTTTACCACACTAACCACGGTAACCCCATGACTGTTATCAATTTTGGTAGGGTCTTTCAGTTGCGAGCGAATTTCAATCCCCAACCACCCACGGCTGACATGACCATTTTCAATTAATGCATTCATCACCTGTTCAACAATGGCAGTCGGAATGGCAAAACCTATCCCCATTGAACCGCCTGAACGTGAAAAAATCATAGTATTAATGCCGATTAATTCGCCATAAGCATCGACCAATGCACCGCCTGAATTGCCAGGGTTGATAGCAGCGTCAGTTTGGATAAAGTCTTCAAAAGTATTTACCCCTAAGCCTGTGCGACCTGTGGCGGAAATAATACCTTGAGTGACCGTTTGCCCAACGCCAAAAGGATTACCAATAGCAAGGGCAACATCACCAACTTCAATCGGTTTACTACGAAAAGCAAGTGGTTGTAAATTATCCATTTTTACACGGATTACTGCTAAATCACTTTCGCTATCAACGCCAACAATACTCGCCTTACTTTTGCGACCATCATTAAAACCAACGGTAATTTCTTCTGCTTTTTCAACAACATGGGCATTAGTAACAATATAACCGTCAGCAGAAACAATCACCCCTGAACCAAGATTGGTATTATCTTCCTCATCTTGTGGCACACTGTCATTAAATTCAAAAAATTGACGTAAAACAGGGTCTTCAATATAAGGCGGTTGGGTGACTTTTTGCGTGGTATAAATATTAACAACCGATTGTGAAGCCTTTGCTACCGCATCATGATAAGAAACCACCTCTTGCGATTTTTCTTTTTTGACAGGCTTTAAGCTGTTTTCGTCAGCCCTTGGCGGTTGCCATGCTTGCTCCACCTGATTTGCATCTTTTTGCTTGCTAATTTTTGCCGTATCAGGCTTGCTTAAAATATACCAAGCAAAAACAACAATGATAATAATTAATAAAATCCATGGAAACATTCTCATAAAACGAGATGCTGTTTTTTCATTATCCGCATAATTTGACATAACAATATCCTAAAATTTAAAACCAAAAATATATTATATAATGAATAGCTGGTTTATGGTATGATAAATTACTGAATGATAGAGAAAAGTAAATAGATGAGCAAAATTATGGCAAAAAAAAGAACTTCTTATATTTGTGAAAGTTGTGGAGCGAATTTTGGCAAATGGACAGGAAAATGCAGTGATTGCGGAGAATGTTTTCACAGGACAAATCAAGAGGCAATTATGCAGGCTCAAAAAGTGCAGTAATGCCGTTAAATGCGGTAAGCCTAACTTTAGATACTCGCTTACCCACAGAAATTGGTGAATTTGACCGAGTGTTAGGCGGTGGGCTAGTGGCAGGTTCTGTGGTGCTAATTGGGGGTGACCCTGGAATTGGCAAATCGACGATTTTATTACAAATTGCGACTACGATGGCAAAAGCAGATTCAGTGGCGGGCAGTGGGCTGTATGTCACAGGGGAGGAGTCTTTGGCTCAAGTTGCCATGCGTGCCAATCGCTTGGGCTTGCCAACCGACCGTTTGCGAGTGCTTGCCGAAACCAATGTGGAAAATATTTGCCAAGCCCTTAGCCAAGAAAAGCCCGCCATCGCTATTATTGATTCTATTCAAACCCTTTATACTGATGCGATTAGCTCCGCCCCAGGGGGAGTAAGTCAAATTCGAGAGTCTGCAAGTATGCTAACTCGTTATGCGAAACAAACAGGAACGGCATTATTTTTAGTGGGACATGTCACTAAAGAAGGGGCGTTAGCAGGACCCCGAGTGCTAGAACATATGGTGGATACTGTGCTATATTTTGAGGGGCAATCCGACTCTCGTTTTCGTATGATTAGGGCGGTTAAAAATCGCTTTGGGGCAGTCAATGAACTCGGTATTTTTGCGATGACAGATATGGGCTTAAAAGAGGTTGCCAATCCGTCAGCGATATTTTTAAGCCGATACGAAAAGCCGATTGCAGGCTCTGTGGTAATGGTCAGTCGAGAGGGGACACGTCCGTTATTGGTGGAGGTGCAAGCGTTAGTCGATGACTCGCAAGGACAACCAAAACGCATGGCGTTGGGGCTTGATTTTCAGCGGTTATCCATGTTGCTTGCGGTAATGAACCGTCACGGTAATGTGCAAATGGGCGGTCAAGATGTTTATGTTAATGTGGTTGGTGGGGTTAAAGTGTTAGAAACAGGCTCGGACTTGGCGGTATTATTGGCGTGTGCTTCAAGTTTGCGAGAAAAGCCGTTGCCGTCGTCGTTGGCAGTGTTTGGCGAGGTCGGTTTATCAGGGGAAATTCGTCCTGTACCCAATGGGCAAGAACGAATAAAAGAGGCAAAAAAACATGGTTTTACCCATGTTATTGTACCAACAGCAAACGCCCCAAAAGCCAATAATAAGCAGTTTTTAGGGATTAGCATTCATGCAGTCAATCGACTTGATGAGGCGATGAGCGTGGCATTTGAACTTTAAAGTTTCGTTTTCTTAAATTAATAATTAGGGATACGCAATGTTTGTCCTAAAAATAAACTTGAATCTACGGACATATTATTCATTCTTGCTAATTCATCAACACTAATATTGAATTTTCTTGCCAATTTAATCAAGCCATCACCCGGACGCACTGCATACTCTTCCCCCATATTACGACGAGAGGGTGATGTCGTTTTAGTTCTAGGGACTTTGATGATTGTATCTGTGTATAAATCCGCTAGTGGCGATAATTTATTCATTTTTGCCAAAGTTTGTACGGTTACATGATAACGCTTTGCAAGTTTGCTTAAACTATCCCCTGCTTGCACACGATAACTTTTTACGTTATTTACTCGTTTAAATTGTTTATTTGCTGACCTAGAAGATGCTACTCGAACTTTTTTTCTTTTATTGCTTGCTTTACTCTTCTTAGTGGGAAGAGTAATCTCTTGTCCAATAAATAAATAACTTTCAGGGTCTAAGTTGTTGGCTCGTGCAAGCTGATTTGTTGTCAAACCAAACTCACGAGCAACCGAACTCAAAGAATCTCCGCTGACCACTTGATACTTTCCAGAATGGCTATTCGTATTAACAAGGATTGGACGGCGTGCTTTTTTTGCTCTCGCTTTGGGAGCATTACTCACAGGCACAATCAAAACTTCACCTGTTTTTACAAGATATTCGCTATCAAAGCGATTTAAAGAGGCAATTGCTTTTGCAGTTGTATGTAGCTTATTGGCAATACCTGATAAGGTATCACCTGCTTTTACTTTGTAACGACCATCTTTGTTTAAACGATTTTGTGAAAATCTATTTTTATTATTGCGAGCCTTATTTCTCACTCGATTTGCAGAAACATTGCCCCTGTTACGACCTGCATTTGGTGGAAGTTGTAAAACTTCTCCCTCTTTCAGTCGATATTCCATATCTACACCATTAAGCCGAGCTAACACAATTCTTGGGACAGAAAGTTTGTGTGCCAATCCAGAGAGAGTATCCCCTGACCGCACCACATAACTGTTACCTTGTGGCTGAAAGCGATTGTCTTGACGAGCATCATATCTTGGCGGTCTATTCAATGGCGGTTGGTTATTCTCATAGCCTCTAGGTGGTTGATTTGGATTATCCACTGGATAATTATTAGATGTCGATGGCTCATCAGGATTATCAAGCGGTGGTATATAAGGCTTATTATAAGTATAATTGATTGGTAATTGTTCAACTTGCTTTATCACAGTTTCTGGCACTAAAGCAGGTAAGATAATATCTCTTGGAGTAAAAGTATCTACTCTATCTCGTAACAAACCTGCATTTAACGCTTTTAATGTGTCTAATGGCACACTCGAAATTGGAGCAACCATATCAAGTTTTGCACCATTATGAACACGAACAAATTGCAATTGACGAGTAGTATCAGCAAATGGTAGCTGAACACCATAGCGACTTGCCCCTTTCACAATATCAACTAATGCTAAAAAACGAGGAACATATTGTTTCGTTTCTTGTGGTAAATTCAACGACCAAAAATCCGTTGGTTTTCCTTGAGCTTTATTCTCTGCTATCGCTCTTTCTACCGCAGGAACACCTGCATTATAAGCCGCTAAAGCTAATGCCCAATCACCTTTATATTTACGATGTAAACCACCTAAAAAATTATAAGCAGTATTTGTTGATGCTTTAATATCATAACGAGCATCATAACTTGGATTTTTTTCAACTTTCAGTTGATTTGCAACTTGAGTCGTGATTTGCCATAAACCTGCAGGGGCATTTGCTCCTGCATTTTTGCCTGCTCTAGGATTATAACCACTTTCAATTAATGGCAATAATGCAAGTTTTGGTGGCAAATTGCGTATCTCCGCCTGTGATATTAAATAATGCAGATAGGTAGGCGCATTTTTTAGCGATGTATTTAAAGAATTACGCTGAGCGGTTAACCAATGCTGTTTTGCTTTTTCTATGCGAGCAAGGGCATCATTTGGATTTGCTTGTTTATTTGTCAATTCATTACTAGCTTCTTCAATAAGAACCGCATCCCACAATTTCCCCTGAAATACCACATTATTTGTGGGCTGTGGCTGTGGGCTAACTAACGGTTTATCTTGCACCACTGGAGGCAATGAATTGCTTACATTACTATTATCATTACCAATACTAGGAACGGCATGGCGAACCTTGACAGCTGATTTATTCGTATTAGTTACTGTCGTTTTGCCAAAAACATTATTTGTTGGTAATGTAGGGAGCATCGAACAGCCAGCAAGCACTGACGTCGTTAAGCCAATTGCTAATGGAGTTTTTATTAAATTAGTTGCAACATATTCGTTAGACATAGCTATTTTTTTCCTTATAAGCCCAATCAATAACATCATCATTTGTTATAGATATTTTATTCAAAAAAATTCGTCCCTATAATAACATAATTATCACTATAATTTAAAGTTATTCGCTATAAAAAAGCGAGAGGTTTACAAAAAATATATATAGTATTTTATAACAAATTTATCGCAAAAAATAGGCAAAAAAGACAGCTTTCAATGTATTTCGTCATAACTTTATTTTAATTAATCGCTTGTTAATTTTTTGCTTAACTGTTTTTTAGGCTTAAAAAATTTAACCCTAGCATAAAATTTCTATTCTTGCTCAAGCCGAAAGAAACCTCTAGTATTTACCTTAAATTTTATCCAACAAAACAAGGAATTTACTATGTTAATCGGTGTCCCTAAAGAAATTAAAACCAATGAAAATCGTGTTGGTCTAACCCCTGCCAATGTCCATGAAGTTATCGCTCACGGTCACAAGGTGATTGTCGAAACAGGTGCAGGACTCGGCATTGGGCAAACAGATGAAGACTATCGCCAAGCGGGTGCAGAAATTATTGCTACCGCCAGTGAAATTTTTGCCAAAGCGGAGATGATTGTCAAAGTTAAAGAACCACAAAAAGTTGAATATGAACAACTTCGTGACAATCAAATTTTATTTACCTATTTGCATTTGTCGCCTGATACTGCTCAAACGCAAGGCTTAATAAAATCAAACTGCGTTGCTGTCGCTTATGAAACCGTCACTAGCCCTGTCGGTGGCTTGCCCTTGCTTGCTCCAATGTCAGAAGTGGCAGGGCGTATGGCGACCCAAGTTGGTGCCTATCATTTACAACAAACAAATGGCGGACGTGGTGCATTACTTGGTGGTGTACCTGCGGTTGAACCTTGTAAAGTTGCTGTATTAGGTGGGGGTGTTGCAGGCTTAAATGCAACAAAAATGGCGGTTGGTTTAGGTGCAGAAGTGGTTGTCCTTGACCGTAATGTTAATCGTTTACGTTATCTTGATGATATTTTCCAAGGACGTATTAAAACCGTATTTTCTACCGCTCATGCCGTTGAAGAGCATTGTACAACTGCTGATTTAGTTGTGGGGACGGTGTTAATCCCAGGGGCAAATGCTCCAAAATTGGTTACTCATGACATTTTGCAAAAAATGAAATCAGGGGCGGTGATTGTTGATGTCGCAATCGACCAAGGTGGTTGTACTGACGTTTCCAAACCAACGACTCACGAAAATCCAACTTTTATTGCTGAAGATGTGGTGGTTTATTGTGTTGCTAATATGCCGGGTGCTGTTCCGCTTACTTCTACCTATGCGTTAAATAATGCGACCCTACCTTTTGTCTTAGCGATTGCCGATAAAGGTATCAAGCAAGCCTTATTAGATGATGAACATTTATTAAATGGCTTAAACGTGTGTCAAGGTAAAGTCACTTATAAAGCGGTGGCTGATGCTCAAAATCTTGAGTTTACTAAGGCGATTGATGCGGTGAATGCTTTATAATTTATTGTAATTTCCTCCTAGAAACGCTTATTAAATTTTAATAGGCGTTTTTTTTATTGTTAAATTACTTTTTCTATTATAGTGATTTAAATATTAAATGACTACAATAATGGCAATTGGTAAAAATTTCCTTGCTAGCTGTATAATAGTACAGATGCTATGGAAATTTCTCCCAGTTACCTTTTTTAAAAGTTCAATCAGAGTGGTTGCTAACTCCCACGATTAGGCAATGCATTTTTAACCGTATCTCGTAGATTTCTTAATGCCCCCATGGTGCTATCCCAATCTAAACAACCATCGGTAATCGATTTACCATATTCAAGGTCGGCAAGTGTCCCTTGTAGATTTTGGCGACCGCCTTTAAGATGACTTTCAATCATTAAGCCCATAATTGACTGATTGCCCTCAGCAATTTGTTCAGCAACATTATGAATAACCATAGGTTGCACATAAGGGTCTTTGCCTGAATTTTCATGACTAGAATCAATCATGACCATGCCATTAACTTGCCCTTTAGCAAGCTCATTTTCTGCTTGCTCCACCGCAGTTTTATCATAATTCGGCTGTCCATTACCGCCACGCAATACCACATGAGCGTATTGATTGCCTTTTGAGCGGATAATCGAAACCTGCCCCTCATCAGACAAGCCCAAAAAGCTATGCCCTGATTGCACTGCTTTCATCGCATTGACTGCCACTGTCATACTGCCGTCCGTACCGTTTTTAAAGCCAACAGGACAGGACAAGCCTGAACTCATTTCTCGGTGCGTTTGGCTTTCTGTGGTTCTTGCTCCAATCGCTGACCAACTGATTAAATCTTGGAAATATTGCGGAGTATTTGGGTCGAGGGCTTCGGTCGCACAAGGCAAGCCTTTTTCATTTAAATCAAGCAATAATTTGCGAGCGATATGCAAGCCCTTTTCAATATCAAAGCTATCATCTAAATCAGGGTCGTTAATTAAGCCTTTCCAACCTGTGGTGGTGCGAGGTTTCTCAAAATAAACACGCATGACAATAAATAAAGTATCTTCCACCTCCTTGCTAAATTCTGCCAATTTATTGGCATATTCAAGGGCGGATTTTGGGTCGTGAATAGAGCAGGGACCCACGACAATTAATAATCGCTTGTCTTTACCGTCCAAAATATTTTGAATGGTGTTGCGACCTTGCAACACAGTTTGCCGAGCTTTTTCACTTAAGGGTAAATCTGTCTTTAATGCCTTGGGGGTCATTAAAGGAATAAATTGTTCAATATTCACATCATCAATATCAGGGTTATGGGTTACAATAGTCATATTTTATCCGTTATTCGTTTCATCATAAAATAGTTATATAAAAAGTATAGTTCTCATTAACTAGAACAAGAAGTAAAGACTGACATTATGAAGTGTATTTATGAATTTGACAAGTAAAATATTGTTGATAATTTAGGAATAAATAGAATAGTTATTAAAAATTTTTGTTATAATTGGATAAATTTAGCAGTATAAAAAAGCCAAAAAACAGTCAATGCGTTGTTGCATGTATGATTTTGGCTTTTTTAACAGCTTTTATTTTTGACTGTAACTGTAACAGTTAGCAATAAACATGAGTGTCCTTAATCCCATGTTTTTGTTTTATATTCCAATACTTTAGGGTCATAGGCTTTTGTTAAATTCCATAAAGTATTTTTACGAGATAATGATGCACCACCATCACGCAATAATGGGTGCCAAGTAAAGTCTAGTGAATCATTTGAAAAATTTTCAACCAGTGTATTGAGTGGCATACTAAAATAAATACCTTTGTCAAAGCTACCTTCACCAAACTCTTCCGAGCTGACATCAGTTTTGGTTGCCCACGCTCCCATTTTTGCACCATTGGCAAATTTTTTGGATAAATCTAGGGTTGCACCGACATCACCTGCTAAATATTTACCTGCTTTTGCATTGACTTCAACCCCTTTCCAACCTGTATCCCAATACAAGTTGACATGCCCTGTGTTTGCCTGATAATCTCTTAAGCCAAAGGCTTGATTAAAATTACGCTGTTTGACACTATTAACATCTAAGCCTACTGCCCAATTAGAATTATAAGGGCGATATAAGATTTCACCACCAACCCCTGCATACATAGGCTCTAAATAACCTGCATAACCAAGTACAAATAGGCTAGGATTTACCTTATATAATTGATTAATTTGAGCCTGTGATAATTTTACATTTGAAGTGGTTGCATATTTTTGGATATTTGTTCGGACACGAGGTAGATTACTAGGTCCTGTATAATCAAATTCATCATAATTATTATGAACATTAATTTTGCTTTCTGCATCTACCCATGCGTTTTTCCACAAGGGAATATTAACCCCTGCATTCACATCTATAGCGTATAAATAACCATCAGGACCACCAAAACTTTGCGATAAAGTCGGAGTGATATGATAGCTTATTTTTCTATTATCAGCAGTGAGCTTCTGCGTGTTAATCTGTTCTTGCATGGATTGATGAGCAAAAGTTGGTGACAAATATTTATTGTTATTAATAACCCAATCTTCACGGTTAATCACAATCGTTTTTAACGGTTCATTTTGACTTTGAATAGCAATTTTAAAAGTTTTGACATTAGCATTTGCCGTTTGATTGAGTAAGTTAATACCTCGGTCAATTTTTTTACGCAAATAAATACCAATATCACCATCAACAATTATTTGCCATTCATCATTATTTTTAACAATGTCAACAACATTTAATCCTGTCACTTTTGCTAATTGTTTATTAAAATCAGATTTTTTTTGCTTATTGCCTTTTTTAAATTTATCAAAACTAATATTATCACTCATATTTGCCACTTTATCAAAGGCTTTTAGATAAGTTGGCAGTTGCGTTTTTACTGTTGGTATTGCAGTGGCAATATTATCATGTAAAGTAATACCTGCGGTAAATTGATTGCCTCTTTCGTAACCAACATTAATATTTACATCATCATTTTGCCATTGCAAACCTAGATTAATAGGGCTGTCTGCTTTTAATTTACCTTTTGCCGAGGGTTCTCGGCTATAATCATTACCATCATATTCGACTTTGACTGATAGTGGTTGATACGGTGTTTGCCAAAGTAAGCCACCAAATAACGCGCCTTTACCTGTAAACCAGTTTTTATAATTGGGTTGTCCGCCAAAATTAGCCCTGTCACTCTTTCTTTCTTTATAGTTATCATGGGCTGAAGCTAGTGGATTACTAATATTTTTACGGTTGCCAAGATAACCAAAACCAATACCAACACTGGCATCAACATTTTTAAAACGTTTATTAGCAACCACATATTCACCATCAAATAAACCTGTTCCTAATGGGTCTCGCATACCAACGGCAACGCTTGGTAAAAATTTACTTTCATCAAGTACTTTTAATTTGACGCTTAAGGATTTATCTTTTAGTGATTTATCCCCATCATCATCTGCTCCCCCATAAAGTCTATCACCAATATCAGTAAAGCGAAAACCGACTTCTAGATTATCAGTTGGTTGAATTGCCATTGTATATAAAGTATAAGGGTCATTTTTGGCAACGGTTAATGCCACTTCTCCTGCTTTTTGCATACGAGCGGTGGGCGTTTGCATTAAGCCCATCATGCCCCAATCTGAGTAGGAACTCCCCATATCAGGGGCAGTATTTTTTGTTTTTTCAATAATTTGTTGTTGTTTTTCCGCAGAGATTTTGCTTGCTTTTAAAGGCGTTGGTAACTTAAAATCTATCGATTGAGTTGCGATAATATCAGCAATGCTTTCATTAAAAATATCAGGCAGTTTGTGCCAACCCTTAGGAACCCAGAGGGTACTACCTGCGGTTATTTTTGTTTTATCTGCATTTTGCCAAGTTCCAAAGTGTTGTTTTCTTACCTTGCCATTGGCATTAATCAGATAAACATGATTTACATTCAATTTACAGGCTTTGGTATAGGTTTTTGCAGTTCTTCCTGCAACAAAAGGCAATTGACAGACTTGACCATTACTTGCAATGACATTGACGGTATTTTTTTTCGTGAATAATTTAACAACATCACCACGCATCAGATATGGATTGAGATTTAAATTTGCTTCCATTAATTTATAATCACTGACAGGAATACTCGCACGCCCTGTAATTGGCAGTGATTGTAACCAATTAACCAACCATTGTGTTTCTGAATTGTTATATTTACTTAATTCTTTTAATAATAATTCTTTGTTATGCTTTTGTGTTTGTTTTTCTGCCACAGATAACCAAGTGATTGCATTATTATCATAGTCATTATTATTAGCAATATTTTTTAGAATATTAGATAAGTATTGCTCTTCGCTGACATTGATTTCTGTATTAGCAAAGCCCTGTGTTGCTAGCAACAATAAACCTAAGCAAGTCGCTTTTTTTAAACCCGTATTTAGATGGTGATACATTGCGTTATCCTTTTACTTGTTAGCCCAATCTTGCCATGTAATTTGTGTATTATCATCAAGATATAATTGCCCATAAATAGGTTGGAATGAATTTTTTGCAATAGCATAATAAATGACTTCTTTTTTATCATACTTTGTTGCAATAGGTGTTTCTTGAACCCATTGTATTTCTAAATTATTTTTGATAAATTGATGCGACTTTGGGGCTGTGTTTGTGAGGCTAATCACCCTTGTTTGACAGTTATCCACTTGGTTTTTTGGGTGGTCAATAATACAGCGTTTGATTGTTTGTGTCTGACCTTGTGCTATGTTAGCCCAGTCAATAGGATTAGCAATTTCTTCAGACCAATTTCGCAGTGGTCTTGCTGTAGAATAGCCAATAAAACGTCCATTGTTAAAACGAATAACCCCAGCATCAGCACTATAATAGGTAGAATTTGTACCTGCAATCCATGCTTCATTTTTTTTATTAACAATTAATCGCTTATATTGATAATTATTATTAAATGTTGGTAAAGTTACTTTTTTTTGATAACTAAAATGACAAGCGGATAAACTTGACATACTGATAATAGCGAATAGAGGGAGTAGTATCTTTTGTTTCACCAAAATTCCTTAATAAATTGAAATTTATTATTTTAAAATGGGGAGTTATTCACACGGAAAACTCCCCATTTATAAATTGATAACAGTTTAGTAACTATGATGGCTTATTAATCACCACATGTACCACAAGCCACTGAACCAGTAGTACCAGAATCATCATCGCCACCACTAACAATAGCGGCAATGGCAGCAACCCCTGCAACACCAGCAATAATAGGAACAAGTGATGCTGAACCTTTCGCCGCTGCTACTGCAGGAACAACTGGAGCCACAGGCGGAGGCGTTGGAGCCACAGGTGGCGGTGGTGGAGGCGTTGGAGCCACAGGTGGCGGTGGTGGAGGCGTTGGAGCCACAGGTGGCGGTGGTGGTGGAGCTACATAAGGAGCTTTAAATGGTTTTGGAAAATCACCACTAAACCAGTTGTCACACTGTTTCATGCTAATACGAACAAGATTGCCATCTGAATCTAAATAGGCATTGACTTTCATATTTGGGCTGTATGGAATATGTTTGCCTTGTAATGCTTTGGCAACACCATCACGACCGCCACGACGACCTGTACCAATATCACATGCACCTTTTGCATATTCTGGAGATACATTGGCAAGCGTAGTGACATCAACAGAAGCCTCGCCTTTACGTTTCATAGCTTTATGATAGGTAGATGACTTGTAAAATTTAGCCGTACCATTGGCGATGGCCTTATTACATTCTTCTGCAGTATCATAGCCTTCATTGCCATGTCTATCATGAACAACACCAGCAGATGCGGAAACTGCAGTAACTGCTAATACTGAACCTAGCAGTAACTTTTGAAGTTTTGGCATAAGTTTTCCTTAAAGTTAAGTTAATGGGTTAAACGAATTTTCCATTCATAGATAAAAAATTCCAAAGAAATAACATTTGTTTGGTAGATTTAAACACAAAAATAAAAAAAAAGTAACCTATTTTTTGATAATTTTTGTATCAGAACTGTTATTCTAAAATTTATACCGCATATAGTCAAGTCATAACGAGAAAACTTTGAACATACATAGTGGTGTAAATGTTACAAAAAATTTTCCGAGTTACCTAACTGTAATCAGTTTTACAAATTTAATCCAAAATAACTATTTTCCCATAATTGTTCTGCTAAAATTTCTTTATCAATAGTTAATAATTCACTTAAAGCATTTAATACATAAATTAAATTACTTGGGGTATTTCTAATTTTTTGCTGTTTATTTTCAAAGGCTTGTAATTGCAAGGGTAGGGGAGGCATATCAGGACAATCGGTTTCAATGACTAAAGAAGTTAAGCCAAAATCTTCCACAACCGCCACTATCGCACGTCGCAATTTTTTCGCATTGGGATTGCAGATTTGCCCTGTAACGCCAAGTTTAAAACCTAATTTTACAAAGGCTTTTGCCTCTTGCTCGCCACCGCTAAAACTATGAGCAATTCCGCCTAATTGATGGGCGTTATACTGATGATTTTTTAATATTTTAAGGGCGTGAGCATGGGCTTTACGAATATGCAAAATTACAGGCAAATTATATTTTACCGCTAAATCAAGCTGTTGCTGAAAAAAATAACATTGTTTTGCAAAAATATCTGCTTGTTTTAATTGTTTATCAAAAGTATCTAAACCAATTTCCCCAATGGCGATAATTTTATGATTATTGATTAATTTTTCAAGTTGCAGAAGATGTTGTTCGTTATGTTCAGCAATAAAAAAAGGGTGCAAACCTAACGCAATATGGGTTTGCAACCTTTTTTTAAACTGCTGATTTAACTCATTTTGCACTTGTAAAATTCGAGCAAAATATCCTGCAATATAAGCGGTGATTACAACTTGCTGAACCTCTTGTTCAATCGCTAATTGTGCTTGCTGTAGTCTGTCATTATCAAATACAGGAAAATCAAAATGGTTATGGGTATCAAATAACCGCATTAATCTTCAAGCGACCAATAATTAATTAACGGATAACGACGCTCACGTCCAAAAGATTTTTCACTGATTTTTGTACCAATCGTCGCTTGATAGCGTTTATATTCGCTATTATCGACCATTTTTAGCACATCAGTGGCTACTTTTGCCTTAAAGCCTTTTTCTACAATTTGTTGATAGCTTAATCCATCATCAATATATAGATTAAGAATGCTATCTAAAACTTGATAATCAGCTAATTTATCATTATCACTTTGTGTTGGCTCAAGCAATTCTTCAGCAATGACAGGGGTATCTTCAAGGCGATTGCGATAGCTTGCAAGCTTATAAACATCTGATTGATAAACATCTTTTAATACAGCAAAACCGCCCGCCATATCACCATATAAAGTGGTCTGACCGATTGCCAAATCTGACTTATTGGCGGTGGTTAGCACCAAATGCCCAAACTTATTAGACAATGCCATTAATACAGTCGCCCTTGCTCGTGCTTGAATATTGGTTTCAATTGAGCTGTCTTCTTTTTCTTTAAAAATAGGGGCAAGCGTCTGCCGAATGCCATCAACCGCATCAAAAATCGGACAAACGCTATAAGACACATTCAGCCTACGAGCTTGCTGTTGAGCGTACTCTAAGCTAGCCTGTGAAGTGTTTTTATAAGGGAGCATTACCGAAAATACTTTATCCGCTCCAAGTGCATCAACGGCAATACATAGACTTAATGCTGAATTAATATCTCCTGATAAGCCAACAATCACCCCATTAAAGCCCGCATGATTGACATAATCACGCAAGCCGACGACTAGGGCTTGATAAATTGCGGAATTTTGGCTTAACGCAAGTGGAGCTTTCTTTTGACTATCAAAAGTTTTTGTTGTGCTATCATAAGTTGCAAGTAACATGTGTTGCAAAAAGCGAGGGGCTTCATGAGCAATTTCGCCATTAGCTTGTACCACAAGTGAACCACCATCAAACACTAAATCATCTTGACCGCCAACCGCATTGACATAAACAATCGGCAATTGATACTGTTTTGCTTGCTCGCTAATAACTGCTTTACCTTGCTCGGATTGATTAACCGCAAAAGGTGAGGCATTGATAGCAATTACCATATCTGCCCCTTCTTTTTTGATATTGGTAAGTGGTTCAGTTTGCCATAAGTCGTCACCGATTAATAAACCAATAGTTACGCCTTTATAATCAAATAATATCTGATTATGCCCTTGGGAAAAATAACGGCTTTCATCAAAAATACCATAATTTGGTAAATATTGCTTATGATAAAAGCCTTTTTGTTGTCCGTCATGCAAAATCGCCATAGAATTAAATCTATCGCCATTATTGCTATTGACATGCGGATAACCCATTAAGATAACAATATCAGTAACTTGGCTAATCTCGGTAAGTGCCGAATTGACACGTTTTGCAAGATTAGCACGCAATAATAAATCTTGTGGAGGATAGCCCAACAATGCCATTTCAGGAAAAATCGCAATATCTGCACCTTGTTCTCGTGCTTGAATTGCCATTTTTTTGATTTTTTTGACGTTTGTTTTGATATCCCCAACTAATAATTGCGATTGCATTAACGCAATTTTTAGCGGTTTTGTTGTTATTGTTTCTTGGTTATTATTCGCCATTATTATCTTTCCTAACTCTAGCTAGCTTATAATATCGAGCGAGCATCTCGGGTAATTTTCTCAATCAAGGCTTTCATTTGCTTATCATTTTCACGAATACTTTCTTGGGTATTGCGTTGCTGTCGCATTTCTTCATACATATTTAAGCAACATAATACCAATAAGTTTTCATAGCTTAGTGTTGGGGCATTTTTACGCACACTGCGGATAAAATGATTGATATAAAGCACCGCTTTTTCTAGCTCGTCTTGCTCATTGACAGGGCAGTTTACCGAATAAGTTGCCCCACTAATGGTAATCGGTACATTAACAATTTCTTGTTTTGGTTTTGTAGTTACCTTTTTGGCTTTTGCCTTTGCTTTTGGCTTTTCAATCGCTTTTGCGGTATCTTTTTTACCGTTATTTTCTGCTACTTCATCATTTTGGTTATGTAAATGATTGTTAATTTCATCGGTAATTGGTGTTTTTAAAGGAGTTTCCATAGTTAAATCTTCTTTGGTTAAATGATTTTATCTTAATAAATTAAAAAAACTTTTTATAAAGTTTCGCCTATGAATTATTCGATTTATCAATCAAGGTTAATTTTTCTAATGCCGTTCTGATGTGTTCTGCACCAATACGATTTTTTTCTAACAAGGTACGATTATCTTGTCTTAATTTGTTATTTTCATCGACGGTTTGCGTATGTTTGCGTTGCAATAGTTTATTGGCTAATGTCAGCTCTTCAATTTGACTTTTTAGCTCATTAAACTGACCACTCATGTCACTATGTTCACTACTTAATTCTTCATTACGCTCTTCAAGTTCTTGAATTTGTTCGGTTAATTCGTCACGTTGCGTTTGCACGCTATAAAGTTGAGCTTGCACATTACTTAGCTGTTGGCTAAGATGTTCGCTATTTTTTTGCTGTTTTAACGCAGATTCATATTTTGCCCTTAGATTA
>PDWJ01002523.1_pt1 | contig 19354 bp, 18 predicted proteins | sample 1430881 | NCBI WGS metagenome assembly PDWJ01 (sample SAMN01162460, study PRJNA174530) | Oral metagenome, whole genome shotgun sequencing project. | biome: Marine environment; feature: Marine mammal; material: Swab sample of the gingival sulcus; isolation source: swab sample of gingival sulcus...
TGGCCGTCTTTAAAGCATTGCGCCTGCACCAATAGAGAAAAATCATGATTGCCTAACACTTTAACCGCCCGCTTTCCTAGATCGGAAATAAAACGAAGCACCTCTAACGATTTTGGCCCCCGATTAACCAAATCCCCCACAAACCACAAAGTATCGCTATCGGCATATTGAATCGTCTCCAACAAGCGCATTAAAGCATCGTATTGCCCATGCACATCACCCACTGCATAAGTTGCCATTCCTTACCAACCTCTTAAAATTATCGCTATAATAACGCTATGAAAAAATCATATTCCAACGTATTGAGTTTAACACCATTGTTTTTATTTATTGTTTTTCGCCTGCAACCAATTGACTTTTAAAGTTTAAATTATTAATAAAGCATACATGCGACATTTTTATACTTTATTTCTTTACTGTCTACTGCCATTTGCTATCCTTAGATTGCTGTGGAAGTCACGCACCAATCGCAACTACCGCCGCCGAATAGCCGAGCGCTTCGCCTTACAACTACCCCCGCCACCAACGGAAAAACCATTATGGATTCACACCGTCTCGGTTGGAGAATTTTTAGCCATCAAACCGCTCATTGAGTTTATTATCACCCGCCACATAAACCTACCGTTATGGATTACCAGCACTACCCCGACCGGCTCCCAGCAAATCCAAAAATTTGCCGCTCAACACCCTTTTGTCAGCCACAGTTATTTTCCTTATGATACCCCAAATATTTTATCGCGATTTTTAACCCATGTTCGCCCGTGCGGCGTTATCCTCATGGAAACGGAAATTTGGCCCAATTTATTATTGCTAACCGCCGCAAAAAACGTCCCTAGCGTTCTCATCAATGCCCGACTATCTGCCAAATCTTTGCGCGGCTATTATCTCTACGCCGGAAAACTGCTAAGAAAAGCCTTGCCAACGCTTATGATCAATGCCCAGACCAAAGACGATGCCCGGCGCTTTAGAAAACTCGGCGTTCCCACCAATAACATTCGCGTTACAGCTAACCTTAAATACCACCGTCAGACAATAACACCTGCCGCCGATTTTAGCGCCCTCAAGGCGTCAATAAGGCAATATACATTCATTTGGTTAGCAGCAAGCACCCATCGCGGTGAAGACGCCATTATATTGCAAGCGCATCAACAACTACGCACCCATATACCCAACAGCTTATTATTCATCGCACCGCGTCATCCCGAGCGCCGCCAAGAAATTATAGAACTCACTCAAACAATGGGATTTATCCCTCGCCTGCGCTCGCAAGCCGATACGCCAAAATCCAGCGATGACGTATGGATTATCGACACCCTAGGAGAGCTAAACACGTTTTTTTCTCTTGCTGATGCAGCCTTTATCGGCGGTTCACTGATCAAGCACGGTGGCCATAACCCATTGGAAGCTTTACACGCCGGTATTCCTGTCTGTTACGGCCCTTCAATGTATAATTTTAGCGCCATTGCCGCAGCACTAAACAAACAACCTTTTGCGCAAACCGTAACGCAGGCGGACACGCTTACCCAAACGTTATGCCGCTACCAGCAGCAGGACATGAGCGACCTTATCCGGCAATTTAATCACCGGCATCAGCAAATTCTAGCCCTACACTACCAATTTATCGCCACTCATATATCACTGGATAAGTAAAATATTCTTTTAGAAAACGTCATATTTACCACACCAGAACACCTCTGGGGAAGGTTTCAGCGCTTTTGACGACTTATTTCAGCGCTAATGAATCAGAAGTTATCTGCGCCATCATTGCCTTACGCTTGATTGTTCTTTGGGAGAAAAACCTCCTTGCATTTGAAAAATATAATTTTATACTTTACTGAAGAATTAGCAAATCATCATCTATCATTATTGATTACGGATTCTTACTAAAAATACGCTTTACAATGAACCGAATAAAATTATAAAAAACAATAATCTAATTGACATTATTAATAACCATTAACTCGAATAACTACTTGCTTTATTTTCTCTGTAAAAAAATATGAAAAATAGTTGACCTCTGCGTTAAAAACGCTATAATGCGCTCTCACACAGCGGGAATAGCTCAGTGGTAGAGCACAACCTTGCCAAGGTTGGGGTCGCGAGTTCGAATCTCGTTTCCCGCTCCAACGTTATATAAGCGCCAAAGTTAGTGCTTTCTTATTATAAGATTCAGACATGGCTGGGTGGCAGAGTGATTATGCAGCGGATTGCAAATCCGTGGACGCCGGTTTGATTCCGACCCCAGCCTCCAAATATCAAAAACCAGAGACTTCTAATTCCTTTTAATCGTTTCTTTTGTATCCATATTTTTGTGCGCGCAAAAAGTATTCACCCGCAACCTTTCCTTTGCACAAAAATATCCTTATCGCCATATCGGTTCCTAAAGTAGGAAAAAAACTACAAATTGCGCTAAATTTATCTTGATTTAAGCAAAAATCCGCTAAGAATAGATAAAAAAGCTTATTTTTTGCTATTGGCTCTCGAAAACACCCTTGCGCTCATCAACTGCCACCTGTTTTTATAGGCATAGACAGATCCGCGCCATAGCGTATTAGACTTTCTGTAACTCTTGAATGCGTTTTTCAAGTGCCGCAATACGCTGCTCAGCTTGAGCCAATAAGCGCTGTTGCTGTTCAAATTCTTGCCGTGGCACCAAATCCAAGTCGGCTAATTTTTCCTGAATAAGTTTTCGAGTAGTACTTTTTATTTCATCATTAATAGGCCGTAATGGCTCAGGAATATGATCTTCTACTTTACTGCGAATAAAAGAAAAAGGATTAGATTTCATAAAAGCCTCTAGTCATAAATATTAGTCTGTAATCATATCAGCGCTGATAAACAATATATTTACCTTATATTTAAAAGGTCAATGTGGCATTTAGTGCTATTTTAATCATGTCATTGAAAGAAGTTTGCCGCTCCTCAGAAGTCGTTGCCTCCCCATTAATAATATGATCAGAAACCGTGCAAATGGTCGCTGCTTTTGCCCCAAACTCTGCCGCCACTCCATAAATACCTGCGGCTTCCATTTCCACCCCCAAAATACCATAGTAGCGCATGACATCAAACATTTCCCGATCGGGGTTATAAAATAAATCGGCAGAAAATAAGTTTCCAACCTTAGCCTGTATGCCCAGTTGTTTTGCAGACTCAGCCAAAGCCACGGTTAAGCCGAAATCAGCGATGGCGGCAAAGTCATGCCCCTTAAAGCGCAGACGATTCACTTTAGAGTCCGTACATGCCCCCATGCCAATAATTACATCACGAATATGGACATCATCCAGGACAGCGCCACATGAGCCAACCCGCACGATATTCGTCACATGATATTCGCTAATCAGTTCTTTCACATAGATAGAGCAAGACGGAATACCCATACCATGCCCCATCACAGAAATTCTCTTTCCCTGATAGTAGCCGGTAAAACCGAGCATATTACGCACATTGGTCACTTCTTGCGTTTCGTCTAAAAAAGTTTCCGCGATATATTTGGCTCTTAAGGGATCACCGGGCATCAGTACCGTATCGGCAAAATCACCTTGTTCAGCATTAATATGAGGGGTTGTCATGATTTGCTCCTAAGTTAGCTTAACGATATCAGTCATATTATATTCTACTGGACATTTTATAGTATGTTTGTGTTGACAATGTTAAAAACAACCTTTGCGCAAAGACAAATTAGTCTCACAGGCACGAGCCAATAATCCTATCTTGCCGGCAAATTATCAACAACCCTCATCTCGCTTCGACACAACACCATAACGGCGCAAATAAACATCTTAACACTTTGAAAATTTCGCTTAAACCAACTTTATAAGTCACAGAAAATATAATAAAATTTTTACCATCATTGCTACGCTGCTAGGCATCAGCAGCAAAATATTCAAGCGCAGGCAAAAAGAGGCCTCTCCGCCGCTGAAATACGCGTCTGGCATAAAAGAGAAGCCGAAGTACAGGCGCGCATCGCCAAACATCGCGGCCACTCTGTGGTGGATGGCGATCGAGCGAAATTGGATAAATAGGGGACTTGTATGGAGTGATGATGGACATGCCTCTAAACAAAAGGCAATAGAAGAGACAGTGGAAAAATGTAACCCCAACTGCAAAATAAAATGAGAATATTGGCTTCTAACTCCGGAATGGCAAAAAATTTATTTTCCTCGGCAAATAATATTTTTGGCGGATTTTGAGGCGGTTTGACCATCGTCTCTATCGGTTCGTGCGCAATATTCGCTTCTGTTTCGGGCTCTTCGCTGGCCACTGCCACGACCATGACTCAGGAGGCTTTGCCAGAGCTGGAAAAATATGGTTACGACAGCGGACTGGCTACCGGTGTTTTGGCTGCCGGCGGAACTCTGGGCATTATGATTCCGCCAAGTATCGCTTTATTACTATACGCCATTATGACCGAACAGTCTGTCGGCGATATGTTTACAGCCGGTTTGATCCCAGGGTTATTGGACTTGCTGATGTATACCTTAACCGCAGTTATCGTCCTCAAATTTCATTCCAAACTGGCGGATAAAGGCACGCCAACAACCAACAGGCAAAAGTTAGTCACTTTAACCGGATTGATGCCTTTTGCTTTTCTGTTTGCCACGATTATTTTCGGCATTTATTTTGCCTTATTTACCCCAACCAAAGGCGCTGCGGTAGAGGCGTTTTTCTCATGCGTATATGCCATGAGCAAAAAAATCGGCCGGAAAAATTGACCGATTCTTTTTTGGAAGCCTTAGCCCTGTCAAGTGTGATATTTCTTATGCTGATTGGCGCCGAAGTGCTGAGTTACTTTATCTCTGTTTCTCACATTTCTTTTACTGTCAGCGCTTGGCTTGGCTCTCTTGATGTCCCTGTTATGGCGATTGTTCTTATTATTTTAGGCATGTATCTTATATTGGGAATGTTTATGGATGCCGTTGCCATGCTGATGATTACCGTTCCGATTGTCTATCCTATCATCTTATCATTAGTGGTTGATCCAATCTGATTCGGTATTATCACTGTGCTGACGATTATGTAAGTATAACAGCAAAAAGATTCTTTGAGAATAAAGGGTTTATTGTTGAAGAACAGCAATTAAGAAAATCAAAGAAGAACGAATTGATTGAGTTGATTAACTTTAGAATGATAAAAAATATAGAATAACACATAGTAACATTGTGTATAAGCAATATTGTGTATTGCTTATACATTAAATTGTTAAAAAAATTAGTTTTTAAGTATTTTTGAGCTAATGAAATAATATAATGAGCAGAAAAATAATGAGCAAAAAAATTATCTTTAAACTATTAGTAAAATCAATATTTGTAGGTAATTATGAATTTATTTGATTTTTGTAATTCAAAAGTAAAGGAAATGAAAGATATTGATAATATATTAAAACAGCAGATAGACGATAATAAAGCCCCGTCAGTTCAATATGTCATTTTTAATGAGGATAGTATTATACATAGATTTAAATCCGGTTTTGCTGACATAAAAAATAAAATACAAGTAACAGAAAATACAACCTATAATGCATATTCTGTTACCAAAACATTTACTGCTTTAGCTGTTTTACAGTTAGCAGAACAAGGAAAGATTGATATAGAACAGCCTATAAAAAAATATTTCGAAGAATTTCCTTATTCTTCAGATATTACAATACGTCAACTATTAAATCATTCGGCAGGGATTCCAGATCCAATTCCTTTAAGTTGGGTTCACTTATCAGAAGAGCATAAATCATTTAATAGAAATAAGTTTTTTAATTCTATATTTGATAAAAATAGTAAAGTTAAATATAAACCAAATAAAAAATACACTTATTCTAATTTAGGTTATGTTTTGCTTGGGCAATTAATTGAAAAAGTTTCAAGTATTACTTATGAAGATTATATTTGCAAGAATATTTTAAGACCACTTAATATCAAAGAAACTGAAATAGACTTTGTAGTGCATACACCAATTAAACACGCAAAAGGTTATTACAAAAAATATAGTTTATCCAATTTGGTTTTAAGTTTTATGATTAATAAGTCCAAATTAGTAAATAAAAAAGAAGGTAAGTGGAATGCTTTCAACTCAATTTATGTTAATGGGGTGTCTTATGGTGGTTTAATTAGTAACGTAAATTCATTTGTAAAATATATTCAGGAACTTTTAAGGTCAAAATGCATTTTGATATCAGATGAGTATAAAGAGATGCTTTTTCAGGAAAACTACACTAACGAAGGGAAGGCAACAGGAATGTGTTTATCTTGGTTTAAAGGGGAATTTTGTGGAAATGAATATTTTTGTCATGCAGGTGGTGGTGGAGGTTATTATTGTGAAATACGTATTTATCCTAAAAAAAGAATAGGGAGTGTTGTTATGTTTAATCGAACAGGAATGAGTGATGAAAGATTTTTAAATAAACTTGATAAATATTACATTAATGAATGAAATTTAGTGGTTAATAAGATGTTTAATTCTATGACTATTTCTTACTTATTATGAAATTAAATTAAATATCAGTTGGTTAAAAAATGGTTGCAAAAAATTGTGTAAACCTAAATTTTGAGTATAAATATATATCGTAAATGACCTTAAATACTAGATTTATCAAAGAATATATATAATATCGATAGAGTTAGGGTTGATTACTCTCCCTGTCGGCATGAAGGTTTTTGTCATCAAAGCAACCACGCCACATATTCCTTTAGGGCAAATTTTTAAAAGGGGTTATGCCATTTATTATTTCTGACTTTATCCGCTTGGTGCTCCTAATCATTTTCCGGCACTATCACTGAGCTTATTATAAATTAAGCACTTACTACCATCCTAACCATAATAAAGACCCGCTATTGTCCGCCTTATTAGCGCCGATATGAAAAAGTGCCCCAGCGAGGTCAAATTTAGTTTGAATTCGCGTAGCTTGTACACTGTCAGTAAGCTTGCACAGATAGCTAAAATACCTGAATAACCCATTTTCAGATTGGTTTTTCTGTCGCAACTGGTTTCATCAGTGGCTTTACAGGCGCACTATCATGTCCTAATCAAGCGCTTTATCAAACCCGGACAATGCAACCATTTGTTTTCGCTTTAATGTAGCATGCTGGCTATATATTCAGCAGCCACGATTGTTTACCGGGTTATAAAATAATCTTATTCAGGGTTTTTCGGCTTTTGTCTGAAAGATTTATCTTGGCTAACACATGCACTACCGCTAGCGCAATTGATAATCGTTATTATAATTATAATCTTTCAACCTATTTAATTTATTAGAAAAAATATAGCATTTGCCAGCAAATTTCTCTAAAATTCTGCTATAATAATTTATGAAATGGTAATACCGTGTATACAAAGCGGTAACCTTTCTCCATCATTTATTACCTACGAGGCGGCATTATGCAACAAGATAATCGACCACTATCACCGCATTTGCAAGTTTATCGAATGACAGATTTCACGTCTGCCACATCTATCATGCACCGAATGACTGGTGTTGCATTTACACTTGGTTTATTGTTAGTCACTTGGTGGTTGGCGATGACCGCAACCGGAGAGCAAGGCTGGCATAGTGCCAATACACTCTTCACGAATCCATTTATTGTGTTAGTTATGTTTCTTTGGACAGGCGCATTCATCTACCATTTATGCAATGGTATCCGGCATCTGTTGTGGGATGCGGGAAGAAACTTTGAAATCGAACAAGCGCGTAAAGGCGCAAAAATCGTGACTATCACAACGGTAGTTATCAATTTATGTCTTTGGTTTATTCTTTCATTACAGTGAGGATATTATGAGTTTATTTAGTGCATTAAAAAAAGCCAAAGGCTTGGGATCCGCCCATAACGGCACGCAACATTTTATCCGCCAACGTGCAAGTGCGGTGATTTTAATTCCCGTCGTTCTCTATTTTTTATACTCTATTATTGTGGCTGTGGGCGCTCATGACTTATCCGCCATTCATCATTACTTAGCCAATCCATTTAACACCGCTTTGTTATTAACCTTTATGTTGATTGGCTATTATCACGGTGCCTTAGGACTTCAAGTAGTCATCGAAGATTATGTTCATGACGAGAAGTTAAAATGGCTTAGCTTGATTGCTATCAATGGTGTTTGTTTTATCGGTGCATTAACTGCCTTCGTTGCTATTTTACGTTTAGCCCTAGTATAGGCCACCTAAATTTATCTGAGAAAAAATATGATTAATCAATATAAAATTCATCATCATAGTTATGACGTTATCGTGGTAGGTGCCGGTGGTGCTGGCTTACGTGCTACTTTTGGTATGGCATTAGAAGGTCTTAAAACCGCTTGCGTCACTAAAGTTTTTCCAACCCGATCCCATACCGTTGCTGCCCAAGGAGGGATTGCCGGTGCTTTAGCCAATATGGACGAAGATAAATGGCAATGGCACTTTTACGATACGGTTAAAGGTTCCGACTGGTTAGGTGATCAAGACGCCATTGCCTATATGTGCCGAGAGGCGATTCCAGCAATTATCGAGCTGGAACATTACGGCATGCCTTTCTCACGAACGGAAGAAGGTAAAATTTACCAACGCCCGTTTGGTGGTATGACTAAGGATTTCGGTGAAGGCGGTCAAGCCAAAAGAACATGTGCCGCTGCCGACCGTACCGGTCACGCCATGCTACATACCCTTTATCAACAAGCCTTGCGTAATCATGCCGAGTTCTTCATAGAATATTTTGCTACCGACTTACTAATGGGAGAAGACGGAAGTTGCCGTGGCGTGATTGCCTTAAACCTTGCTTCTGGCGAGCTGCATGTTTTTAATGCTCAGATGGTTGTACTGGCAACCGGAGGCTACGGTCGTGCTTGGCAGTCTTGTACCTCCGCGCATACTTGTACCGGCGATGGCAATGGAATGGTGCTGCGTGCCGGTTTAGCTCTTCAGGATATGGAATTCACTCAATTCCATCCAACCGGAATCTACGGTTCTGGTTGTTTAATTACCGAAGGTAGCCGTGGTGAAGGTGGTTATTTAACCAATAATGAGGGTGAGCGCTTTATGGAACGTTATGCTCCTAGCGCTAAAGATCTAGCTTCCCGCGATGTTGTTTCACGCTCTATGTCTATTGAAATTCGTGAAGGACGTGGTGTCGGTGCTAAGAATGATCACATTCATTTACACCTAGAACACCTTGGGGCGGAAGTCATTAATCAACGCCTGCCCGGCATCGCAGAAACGGCGAAAATTTTCTCCGGCGTGGATGTCACGAAAGAACCTATCCCCGTCATTCCGACCGTGCACTACAACATGGGAGGAATCCCAACAAACTACCATGCAGAAGTCGTTCAGCTCAAAAACGGTGACCCTGATGCCATTGTTCCGGGCTTAATGGCTATTGGCGAAGCGGCTTGCGTCTCCGTGCACGGTGCCAACCGCTTAGGTTCTAATTCCCTGCTGGATTTGGTTGTTTTCGGCCGCTCCGCCGCACATCGTGCTCGCGAAATTATCAAACCCGGTTCAAAACCACAGCCAATTCCGGTGGAAGCATTGGAAAAAGCCTTGACCAGATTTGAAAAAATCCATCACGCTAAAGGAGATGTTCCAACCGCTGAGATTCGCAATAATATGCAACGCACTATGCAAGCTCACGCTGCCGTATTCCGTACCGCAGACAGCTTAAAAGAGGGCGTCGACAAATTAGATACAATTTATCATAGCTATGAGAATGTTAAGGTTACCGATCAGAGTTTAAACTGGAACAGTGATCTGGTAGAAACTTTCGAACTGGCTAACTTACTTTCCTGCGCACAAGTCTCTATTGTCGCCGCAGAAAACCGCCATGAAAGTCGTGGAGCACACGCTCATGAAGACTATCCGGATCGTAACGACAAAGAATGGATGAAACATACATTAACTTGGCTAGGCGATGATGGCAAGGTCAAGATTGACTATCGTCCTGTCCATGATTTTACTGGTACAGATGACGTTGAATACGTCAAACCGAAAAAACGTGTTTATTAAGGAGCGATCATATGGCTGAATTTTCTTTACCAAAAAACTCTAAGATTAAAGAAGGCAAGCATTATCCTGCTTCTCCTAATGCAAAAAATGTGAAAACATTTAAAGTTTATCGTTGGGACCCCGGCAATAATGAAAACCCGCGGACTGATACTTTTGAAATCGACCTCGACGAATGCGGACCGATGGTACTTGATGCTTTATTAAAAATTAAAAATGAAATCGATAGTACGCTCACTTTACGCCGTTCTTGCCGTGAAGGAATCTGTGGCTCTTGTGCGATGAATATTGATGGCCGCAACACTTTAGCTTGTACCAAAGCCATTGATGAAATTGAAGGTGATGTCAATATCTACCCATTGCCACACATGCATGTCGTCAAAGATTTAGTCCCAGATCTTACACATTTCTATGCACAGCATGCCTCAATTAAGCCATGGCTGCAAACAGAAACACCTCCTCCAGAACGTGAGCGCCTGCAAAGTGAGGCCGAACGCGCCAAACTCGATGGTTTGTATGAATGCATTTTGTGTGCATGCTGCTCAACATCTTGTCCAAGCTACTGGTGGAACAGCGATCGATATTTAGGTCCGGCAATTTTGCTACAAGCAAACCGTTGGTTACAGGATAGTCGCGATGAAGCAACAGCTAAGCGTTTGGACTTTTTAGAAGACAGTTTTAAACTTTACCGCTGTCATACCATTATGAACTGTACGAATACTTGTCCTAAAGGTTTAAATCCGGCAAAAGCTATTGCTGAAATTAAAACCAAATTGATTGAAAGACAAGTATAGGCACTATACTCACTAATGAATAATAGTGCGTAAAAAAGCCCCTTTGGAGTAAGAACTTAAACTGCTAAATATTGGGGCTTTTTTATGTAAAATTTACCACTCTAAACCCAACAGTTTTTTGCTAGAATAATTGATGACTTAAATCAGATGACGGAATCTTACCTATGAATCCAAGACTAAAATGGTTATGCCGCAGAGGGATGAAAGAACTTGATATATTAATGGAAACATATCTGAGAGAGGACTATCCCCATAGTTCGCCACAGCACCGGAAAGCTTTTGAAACCTTATTAGAATACCAAGATCCAGATATTCTCGATTTATTATTCGAACGAAAAAATGACCCCGATCCTAACATTCAGACACTGATAAATATTCTGCGTGATTATAATGACATCACAAGACCATCATCAGCATAATTATCTGTAAATAATAATTTTATATAAACATATCTTAAAGACGAAGACTCAGCCTGACAGAATCACCAACCTGAAAGCGCTTTTGACTCATCACGGTAATATGCTCATCTCCAATACTTACCTCATAAAGCGAAAAATCACCCAGAAATAATCCGGAAACAATACTGACATTAGCTTTGCCTTTTGTACTAAGATGCAATTGATGCGGACGTAAAAATACTTGCTGGCTTCCATCTAGCCCGGCGTAGCACATTATAGAGCTTAGTCTTGTCGAAGGAATTCGTCCTATCCGGGTGATTAAATCATCTCCATTTTTTTCTGCATTTATTAATACTCCTTCGCCAAGAAAAGTAGCAAGCTGATGGTTTTTAGGCTGATCATATACTTCCTTTGGAGTACCAATCTGCTCGATCTTACCTTGATTTATCACCGCTACCTTATCTGCCAGGGCAAACGCTTCGGCTTTGTTATGCGTGACAAAAATAGCGGTCATATTTTGCTGCTTGAAAATCTGCTTCATTTCCTGCATAACGTCTTGCCTAACTTCATTGTCCAAATTTGAAAATGGCTCATCTAAAAGCAGTAAGCGAGGCTTACATAGCAATGCACGGGCCAAAGCAACCCTCTGCTGCTGCCCGCCAGATATTTCATGAGGATAACGTTTGCCATAGCGCTCCATACGTACTAGCTTCAATGCGTCGGTAATACGTTGCTTACGTTCTTTTTTTGCCAGTTTTTGCAGGCCAAAAGCGATATTTTGGGCGACAGTTAAATGAGGAAATAAAGCATAATCTTGAAAAATCATGCCCATTTGCCGTTGTTGTGGTGGAATACTCATCTCGAAAGAGGAAATAACTTTGCCATCTAATATAATCTTTCCTGCTTTAATTGAAATTAAACCGACAATAGCCTTTAATAAAGTACTTTTTCCACAACCCGATGCGCCCAAAAGCGATAATATTTTTCCTTGGGCAATCCCCAAACAACACCTTTCAATAACCGTATTATCCCCATATGCCAGCGTAACATCACACAAAGTCAGCCAGTCTTTCATTTGTTTTGTTCCATTGATAAGGTTAAAAAAATGACTGGAGGCAACCCGACAATCACCATTAACAATGCAGGCAAGGCCGCCACTTCAAACATTTCAGCGCTCATGTATTCATAAATATATGTAGCTAAGGTATTGGTATTAAATGAACGTAATAATATCGCTGCTGATAATTCTTTCATCGATTCTAAAAATACAAGTAAAAATGCCGTCAACAAGCTATTACGCAATAATGGCAACCACACCGATTTAGCCGTTTGCCCATAGTTATAACCCATGACAAATGCCGTATGGTCCAAACTGACGGGAATTTTATTCATCCCCGCATCAATCGTTCCGATACTGACGGCAGAAAAGCGGCACAGAAAAGCAAAAGCTATCGCTACTAATGTCCCGCTTAACACCAATCCAACATTACCATAGCCTAAACTGTTAGCAAGACTATTGAGTCCTTTATTAACTGTGGTTGTCACTATTAAGACACCTATCGCTAACACCGTTCCCGGAACCGCATAACCTAACGAAGCCAAACGTTGCGGCCAAAGATGTCTTTTAAGATCCTGCCGTGCATAAAACTGTACTATTAAAGCTATCACTAATGCTAGGCTAGCCACGACTGCCGATACACTTAGCGAATTCCAGGCCATCTCCATAAATTTCGGCCAATCGGTCTGATCAAAATAGCGAATCCCACTATAAACCAACCCACCAGCTGGCAATAAAAATCCTAAAAATAGAATCGAACCACACCAAAAACTTGCCAGCATTCCACGCCAAGTTGACAACTTTACGCGTTGTATTGGTGAGCTATTTTCATAATACAATCTGAGATTACCTCGATTGCGTTTCTCTAACGTAATCAATATCACCACAAAAAATAATAAAAAGCACGATAATTTTGCTGCTGCTGATAAATCCCGGTGACCTAGCCAGGTATCGTAAATAGCCGTGGTCATATGCCAAATAGAAAAATAAGATACCGTGCCATAATCTGCCAAAGTTTCCATACCAACTAATGCACAGCCTACCGCAATAGCTGGTCGTGCCAATGGCAATGCAACTTTGGTAAATATCTGTAACTCTGAACGACCAAGCACACGTGCTGCCTCAAATAGAGATTGCGGCTGAGCTTGGAAATTAATTGAGCTCAACCAATACACATAAGGAGAAAAAACCAAAGATAAAACAAACATCGCCCCGCCCATCGTTCGCACATCAACAAACCAATACTCCCGCATCGAATGATAACCAAACCACTCACGCCAAGCACTTTGTAGCGGACCAGCATAATCAAACAAATCGGTGTATACATATGCAACCAGATATGCCGGTAATGCCATGGGTAAGAGCAAAGCCCAACGCAAATATCGGTCTAGCGGAAAATGATAACGTGCGATTAGCCACGCCGACGGCACTCCCCACAAAACAGATAGCAAACAGACGCCCAGTAACAACACCAACGAGTTGTATACATAATCCCACAGCACTGTCTGGTGGAGATGGACAAAGATAGGTGAGGTTTCTTTGACAGCCTCAACTAACAGCGCCCCGATAGGCAGAAACAAGAAAAAAGCTAGCATCCAAGCTAATGGACGCCAGCTCTTGGCCCAATCTTTCAGCAAGTTAAATTACAAATCAAATTTAACTTCATCTATGAGTTTCAGCGCTTCTTGATAGTGATTGGCAACTTCGGTAATATCGATATCATCTTGCTTAAATTCACCCCAAGAGGCAACCAGCTCAGAGGCGACAACGCCCTCTTTAACCGGATATTCAAAGTTCACTTCCGCATACATTTGTTGCGCTTTATCTGCGGTTAAGAAGTCAATCAGTTGTAAGGCCTCTTCCTTGTTTGGCGCATATTTGGCCAAAGCGACACCGGAGACATTCATATGGGTTCCGTATCCTTCCTGCCCTGGGAAGTTAATATAAACCGAATTCGCCCATTCTTTTTGCTCCGGATGCTTTTCATTGGTTAACATCTTCCCAAAGTAATAGGAGTTGCCCAATGAGTAATCGCAAACACCTTCCTGAATGGCCTGAACTTGTTGGCGATCATTGCCCTGCGGCTTACGTGCCAAATTATTCTTCACGCCTTCCAGCCAAGCTTTTGCAGCTTCTTGGCCATCATGAGCAATAATGGATGCTACCAGCGATACATTATAAGGATGCTTACCTGAGCGGGTACAAATTAACCCTTTGTATTCTTCCTTAGCCAAATCACGGTAGTCAAAATCAGGACCTAACTTACCGACACGCTCTTTAGATGAATATACTGCCCGGGCGCGCTTTGTCAAAGCCACCCACTCATCACCACGCATATTTTCCGGAATATTGGCATTAACCGTTTCGGAAACTATCGGCTGGGTTAATCCTTCATGAACAAGCTCTTCAAGACGGCTAATATCAACCGTTAAAATCAAATCAACCGGGCTTTGTTCACCTTCACGCTTAATCCGTTCGGCTAACCCGTCTTTTACATAAATGGTATTGACCCTAATACCTGTTTCTTCGGTAAATGCATCTAGCATCGGTTTAATTAAAAACTCTTGGCGATAAGAATAAACATTCACATCAGCAAAAGCTGTGCCTAGCACTGAGGCGGTTAAAGCAGCTAACAAACATTTTTTCATAGGATTTCCTTATGACTTAGTAAAAAGTTTTAAATTTCATAGATGATAATGGTATTGAAAATTATTGTCAATAATAGCAGGCTTTTTAAGCCATCCATGGCTTCCATAAGTAGGAAAAAACTAATTTAGTAAAAATAATTATTATTATCATAATCTTAACAAATCTTTACTAACTTCCCACTTTTTGCTATCCGTGGCGTCAAATGCTAAGAAACACCGCCAGAGTTTATTCTAAACAAGGATAAAAAGTCAGCTCATAGAACTTAGTCCTATGAGCCGATTTTAAAACTATAGTCAACTTTATTAAGCGCTTTAAGTATGCTTTTCTTTTATCCGCTTAATAACCTCATCAGCGACTTTTTCCTGAATCCCTTCACTTAGGTGGCTAGTAAAACCAACGCACGAACAGTTAATCTCTCCTAAAACATACGTGTCGTTACCTTGCTCGTCCCAATCAAGCATAAAGTCCGCCGTCCAAATCAAAGGAATATCAAATCCGCCTAATTTTTGTGAAATAATAGGCAATGAGGATTGGAACATTGTGATCAATTCCGACCAATCTTTAGGGTCATCGTAAGTATATTTCGCACCTGAAAATAATGTCGCCGAGAAAGCATCTTCCGAATCAGCCGGTTTCTTATGCACCACAAAGATAGGCTCTTCACCGACCATTAATATCCTAATTTCGCCCTCTTTAATACGCGGCATAAAGCGCATATCTACCAACATACCGCTCTCACCGACGATATATTTTTCACAAAAACGCATAAAATCTTCAAGTGTATTATATTCAACATGATTATCTACAGCTTCGGTGCATTTAAGCTTCGTTTGTAAAGGAATTCTGTCACCTGGTTTATAATCAATTTCATCAGCAATACTAACCCGCCAAATTCCTTCGCCTGTGGAACCCCTATTCTGCTTTAAGACCCTCTCACCATAAGACAGACTTTCCGGAAATGTTTTTTTAAATGACTTTATATCATAATATGCGTGAGTATCATTAGGTACTAATGGCGTGCTGGCCAATTTAACCAATGCGTCTTTAGCACCAAAACTAATCATCCCGTCAGGGTGAGGCATACCGACCAGTCCTAAAGCGTGCAACTCTCTTAGTGTTTCAAAGTATTTATTTTCACCATTGGCTAAACTCCCCGGGTTAATCCGACTGATATATCCATCGAAACGATCGCGGCAATATTCGATAATCTGCTCCTGCCATTCGTCCCGAAAAAACACCACTTCGCAATGCCAGCCTTTCGCCTTAATGGCATCACAAATTGGCATGGTGTCTTTACGATGACCATTAATTGTCTTATCCGAACCACCCTCTGCCTCAAAAATTACAATACTTTTTTTCATTCTAACTCCTTTATAGTTGCCTCTGTTAAATACTTCTGCTAAAAAGAAAACCATCTATCAATTTTAATAAACATTTTAGCAAGCATCTTTATATCATATTAAAGATGCTAAGATATAGTGAATTTATCTAATTACTGTCATTTTAAGGAGCCATCAATGAGCCAACCCTCCGATTTTGAAATTGCTTCTCACTCACCCATGCAACCTATAGAAAAAATTGCTCAACAAATTGGCCTTGGCAAGGATACCATTGAGCATTATGGTGCTTATAAAGCAAAAGTTGATCCTCAAAAGGCTTTTTCTCTCCCTAATCGTCAGGGTAAACTAATCCTTGTTACCGCCATTAACCCAACACCACTTGGAGAAGGCAAAACCACGGTAACTATTGGCTTAGGAGATAGTTTTAGACGAATTGGCAAAGAGGCAATTATTGCCATCCGTGAACCGTCTCTTGGCCCTGTTTTTGGTATTAAAGGCGGTGCTGCCGGTGGTGGATATGCGCAGGTTATCCCAATGGAAGATATTAATCTCCATTTTACCGGTGATCTCCACGCCATTGGTGCTGCTAATAATTTATTGGCAGCAATGATTGATAATCACATTCACCACGAAAATACACTACACCTGCACCCCAAACGCATCCGCTGGCGTCGTGTTATCGATATGAATGATCGCCAACTACGTCATATTGTCAGTGGTGGTGGCAATCCTGGTGATGGTACTTTACGTCCAGATGGCTTTGACATTACCGTCGCCTCAGAAGTGATGGCTATTTTTTGTTTGGCGCAATCATTAGATGATTTAAAATACCGTTTAGGACAAATTATTATTGGGTATAATGTTGATAATGAACCTGTTTACGCTCACGAATTAAAAGCCAATGGAGCAATGGCGGCTCTGCTTAAAGACGCCTTTAAACCCAATTTAGTACAAACTATCGCCGGCACCCCTGCTTTTATTCACGGCGGACCATTTGCCAATATTGCTCATGGCTGTAATAGTATCCTCGCCACCAAACTGGCCATGCATTTAAGTGACTATACTATTACTGAAGCTGGATTTGGTGCCGACTTAGGGGCAGAAAAATTTTGCAACATCAAATGTCGTATTGCCGGTATTCAGCCAGATTGTGTCGTTATCGTCGCCACGATTCGTGCACTAAAATATAATGGCGGATTGGCAAAAACAGAACTTTCTGGCGAGAACCTGAAAGCACTATCTAACGGACTCCCCAATCTGCTAAAACATATTGATAATATGCGTAAGTTTGGCTTGCCTGTCGTGGTTGCCTTAAATCGTTTTACCTATGATAGTGATGCCGAAATTAAAATGGTTGAACAAGCCTGTCTAACCCATCAAGCCGCATTTGCACTGACCGAAGTCTGGGCTAAAGGCGGTGAAGGCGGACAAACACTTGCTCAAGCCGTGCTGGGAAAAATACAAGAAAAATCTCATCCTTTACACCTAACCTACACCAACGAACAAAGTATTCAAGAAAAAATAGAAGCCATTGCGACCAAAATATATGGCGCTGATAAGGTGCTTTTTACAGAAACAGCTAAAAAAGCGCTTATCTCCCTTCAAGAGCAGGGCTTTGATCATCTGCCAGTCTGTATGGCCAAAACACCCCTCTCGCTTAGTGATGACCCCCAAAAACTAGGCTGTCCGAAAGATTTCACCATCACGGTACGCGACGTATCCGTCTCTGCAGGTGCGGGATTTGTCGTCGTCCTAACCGGAAATATTATGAAAATGCCCGGATTGCCCAAACAACCTGCAGCCGAACATATTGATATTGATAATAATGGACAAATTACAGGATTGTTTTAATTACTTTCTCTGCCTGTGGGGTGTAATACCAACACTCCACTTTTAATCGGAAAAAATTACCCCGATTTATTCCATTCTCAGCTGTCACAAATCAATATTGCACACGCTCTGGTGCAGTTATCCAAGCGCATTAACTGAGAGTAGAATTGATACCGTCTACAGCGAAGACAGTGGCCAACCGCCATTGCTGACCTTACCCCTAAATATGTAGCACATGCTTGTAGAGCCTACAAGCCATTATGCCGCTAATTTTGCAAACGGAAAAGGCATTAAATAGTTTAAAAAAAACATGACTCTACTGATAAATTTTGTACCGTTATCACAAACGATACTACCTGGTTTCCCACGTTGCTCACATAACTTAGATAAATAACGTGCTACTCGCTCACCAGAAATAGAGATATCTGCTAATTGGCCAATACATTCCCGAGTATAATCATTAACCACATTAAGCACTCTAAAGCATCGCCCACCGCTTAATTGATCGCTGACAAAATCCATTGACCAACGTTGGTTAGTATTGCTGGGCATTTCCAGGCCTTATCTTGGTCGTTGTAACTTCTTACGCCGTTTTTTTCTGACCTGTAAGTTCTCTTGGTTATACAGTCGGTAGGTTCGTTTCTTGTTCACCACAAGCCCTTTCTGTTTGAGTAAATAATGCAATAGTCGATAGCCATACGCAAGGTATTGTCCTGCTGAGTGTTTGAGGCGCTGCCTTAGCGTTGTATCATCCTTAGGCTCTTGATGGTTATCAATTAAATACTTAACAACAAGTCGTTTGGCTTGTGGGCTTACCACTTTTTAACACAACATCCTTCAATGCTGCATTATCTAACATAGCTTCTGCCAGTAAGCGCTTTAGTTTCGTGTTTTCACTTTCAAGCTTCACGTAGGCGCTTGGCTTGATTGACTTCCATGCCACCAAATTTGGATTTCCATTTGTAAAAAGTGCTATTGGCTATATTGTGACGACGACAAATGTCATTGACCAAGTAACCGGCTTCGTGTTCTTTCAGAATATGAATAATCTGTTGTTCAGTGAATCTTTTCTTTTTCGCATGAGTTCTTCTATAAGGTTAGTTTAAGACAAAACTCTACTCAATTAGTAGTTCAGTTTATGGGAAACAGGTCAACACTACCATAATTTATACTCATGTAGTAAAACAATTAAATCAAGCCAAAATAATAAGTCCGTTTAATTTCTTACAACCAGATAAGATTGTAATCTTTGCATAAAAAAAGCCCCCAGCGCTAGCCAGGGGCTCGAGATAAAATCCTGACAGTGTCCTACTCTTACATGGGGA
>PDWJ01002524.1_pt1 | contig 19352 bp, 15 predicted proteins | sample 1430881 | NCBI WGS metagenome assembly PDWJ01 (sample SAMN01162460, study PRJNA174530) | Oral metagenome, whole genome shotgun sequencing project. | biome: Marine environment; feature: Marine mammal; material: Swab sample of the gingival sulcus; isolation source: swab sample of gingival sulcus...
TTAAGCAGGTCACAGACCCTGCCGATCTCGGCATCAGCAATGTGGAGAAATTTTTTTTGCATCTGGTTGACATTCCCCATAATTCCTTCTCCTATAAGGCTGACGGATTCTCGGATTGACGTCAACGGTGTACGGATTTCATGACTGAGCATAGAAATAAAATCGGTACGCATCGCTTGTTCTTCTCTTAGGCGAAAGGACATCTCATTGTAAGCCATTGCCAGTTGACCAAATTCATCCTGAGAATTCACAGCAATGGGTTTGCCTGGACTTTCATGAGAAACGCTGCGAATCCCCTGAATAAGCTTACCTAATGGGCGGATCATGGAATAGGCCACAAAAAAGATTCCCGCCAACCCTACCAGTACCGCCAGGCCAAGGCCCAACATATTGGCCTGTACGGTCAGAACACCTTTGCGGTTAAGATCCCGGTTGGCCAGTTCAATCGCCTTCTCGTTTTCGGTTCTGGCTTGTGTAACATAGTTGCGCCAGCTATCTAACTCCTCTTCGCGTATCCACAAACCATTGGCAATCTTCGTGTTGGATTTGGTTGTTGTCTTTGTAGAAGATGCCATGGCCGTTTCAATCATTTGGCACCGTTCCGCCATCTCTTTCCAGTGGGAAGAGATAAGAACATTTTCTGACTGGAGAACCATTATCTCTGCAAGCCCATCTTGCAACTGATCAAACGCATCAATGAATTGGCGACGGTACTGATCGTTCTTAAGCAATAAAAACTTTTTTTCATTCGCCTCTATTGCCAGGAGATTTTCAAACATCTGCCGGGTAATCTGGGAAATTTTATCGTATTTTTCAGTGATGGTCTCAGAAATACGCATCATATGGTTAACATTGAAATACAGGACTAAAACGGTCCCAAAGTAGATTAGGAAAAAGCTAAAAAACCAAATGATAAATTTTGAGGTTATACTCTTCTTCAGCTTCATATCTAATGTTTCCATTCTCTGTCTAATCTTGTAATCATATCAGCTTAATAAAATAGCAGAAAAGCGCCGGATCATCATATTCCATGCTGTAAACTTAAAATAATCAACATCTCCAGAATTCGTTGTAATTTTATAAGAAAGTCTGTGTAATTCACTCAGATCTTTCAACTTTCGTTGTGGGCTGTGCCTGGTGTTGATAGACCCAGGACGGCTCGTGGCCGTTATATCCAATCTATTTGGATACGTCAATTTGAGACCGTTTTTTCCAGCCATCCAAAAGCCGTTGATAATGGGCAAAGGCTGCATCTTCTCGATGATGTGTGCCAACGTGAAAAAACAACTTCTACTGTCTATCATTATGTTTTTCTCTTCCTTCTCCCAAGCTGCGCAAAATTTAGTTTGCACTGCGCAATATTCGTACATGTCATGCCCTCTCATTAATGAAATATATTTTATATCATTGATAATATTGAATTATTTTATTTGGCACAAAGCTTGCTCAAGAAATATGGCATCGATGCTCCAATGGGGAGATCGGTACAAAAACAGAAAAATCAAAAGGAGAGTTTGAAATGAAAAGTTTAAAATGTTGGATGCTAACCATGGCCGTATTGCTAAGTCTTGCAGTGTTCCCATTGATGTCCACGGCTCAAGATAAGGAGCCTGTAAATGCGGATGAAGCTGTCAGCGCTTTAGCGGAGCAAGTTATCGATGCGGACAAAACAGAAGCTGTAACCGTTATCGGTGTTATCAACAAGGATAAGGATCAATTGATACTGAACGCGGATAACGAGAGCTATCGGCTGGATTCTAAGGTTGATGAAACCGTAATCGGTCAGAAAGTAATTGTCACAGGGGTTGTGGCAGATGATAATGGTGTAAAAACGTTTAAACCTCAGAGCATAGAAGTTGCTGAATAATGTAATCTGCCCTGGTCCCACACCTCCGCAGTGGGATTAGGACAGAAAAAAGGCAGCAGAGCATAACTCCTTCCTGCTCTGCTGCCTTCATTGATGTGCACCGATGATGAATTGAAGACTTGAGGCCCATCAATGTAAAACATATCACAAGAAATGGCGGAATCCACAATCCCGATAATCGTTCACATATTATCATATTAGAGTATGGGTTGCGGGGAATGTGGGATAAAGACGATCCTGCGTTTTTGCCATAATGCTGCAACCGCTTTTTTTCGTTAGTTTTCTATTTTAGAACAAAAACACCTACCGTATATTTCCGTTACAAATTCGACATAAAGAAATCTTCTGGTCTTTTTCGGTGAAAGTGCCCATGAAAAAGATTCTGAAACGGTGATAGAACACCATGTGGGACGATGTGATGGATAGCGTTATCGCTATCGTGACAGCATGCGCATGTCTGCAGAGAAGAAAATATACTGGCGGAGGCACATAGGAATCGAACCTACCCGCGAGGGTTCTAGCCCCGCACACCGGATTTGAAGTCCGGGCCAGTCACCAGTACTGGGCGTACCTCCGAAAAGAACAACAAAAAAGAGTCTCAGTATACCTAAAGATCCCTTTTTGTCAATGGATTTCAAATGGTTTTTTATTCCTATCTTGACAGGTGTAGACGTCCGTAGGATAAGTTTTCCATGGAAAAGATATGGATCATTGGTGCCGGTCAATTCGGTCTTCGTGCTGCCAAATGGCTGATGAAACAGCGGCGATCTGTTGAGATCTTAATGGTGGATTTGGACGCTGCATTTCTGGCAGAAGCAGAACAACTAGGGTGTCGTATTGAAATGAGGGATGGGGTTAAATTCCTCTTTGATAATTTGAACGTGGAACACAGTCCTGATTGGGTGATACCAGCGGTGCCAGTGCATTTGGCTTCGGAATGGTGCCGATTGCATATCGGTGAGGCGTTCATGCGGTCCATGGAACTGCCGGCGAAGATAAAAGAGGGATTGCCGAATGCGATGGATGGGCCTTCGGGTGATATCTATGTGAGCCATGCGGATTTTATCTGTCCGCCCAACTGCAATGAGCCGGATGAAAGATGCACCCAAACTGGACGGCCACGTAAACCGGATATGTTTGAGTTGTTGGCCCAGATCCGTTTTCAAGACATCAAACCTTTTGTCATTCAAAGCGAGCAGCTAGGGCCTGGTGTGGGGGGATATCGCCCAAACGCATTGTTCGAGTTAAAAAAACAGCTTGAAGTTTACCGCGGCCCCTGCTTTACGGCAACAGCCTGCCGGTGCCATGGTGTGATCAGTGGCAGTCTTAGACGATAGCAGCCAAAGGGAGACCTGGGCTTTCATTGGGGGCATGTTTAAGCGATCCAAAATAGGCGTGGTATTACCCGGTGAAGTTTAGTATATAAAGTGATTTAATCCGTTTTCGGTAATATGCGCACACACAAAGGAAATATTTATGATAAATGAAAAAAGGCTAGCTGATCGGTTCACCATGCTGGCCGAAATTGACTCCGAATCGCGCAGCGAAGCAGGCGTTGCCGGTGTCCTTGAAAAAATTTTAAAAGAGATGGGGGCTGACGTCTGCTTTGATGATGCCGCTGAAAAAGTGGGCGGCAACTGTGGCAACCTGGTGGCCAAGTTCGCCGGCAATGTGGATGTTGCACCCATTTTCCTTTCCGGTCACATGGATACAGTGGTACCTGGCAAAGGGGTCAAGGTTCAGTTTGAGGATGGGGTGTTTAGAAGTGATGGCACCACCATCTTGGGCGCTGATGATAAATCGGCCTTAGCCATCATCCTTGAAGTGATGGATGTGATTCAAGAGAACAATCTGGCTTGCCCGCCCGTGGAACTGGTGTTCACCGTATGCGAAGAGATTGGGCTGGTCGGTGCAAAACATTTTGACCTGTCTTTGATGGCGTCCAAATTCGGATATATCTTGGACTCTACAGATACCGAAGGTATTGTGGTTCGAGCACCGGCGGCCAATAATATTACTGCTAAAATTTACGGTAAGGCCGCCCATGCCGGGGCTGCGCCAGAAAATGGAATTTCCGCCATTTTTGCGGCGTCTAAAGCCATTGCAAACATGACGCTTGGACGCATTGATGAGGTAACCACCTGTAACCTGGGTCTGATTTCAGGAGGAATGGCCACCAATATTGTGCCGGAGTATGTGGAAGTCCTTGGTGAGGCCCGGTCCCATAATATGGAACAGCTAGAAGCCGTTACTCAGGGGATTGTCTCTACCTTTGAGGAGACCATTGCAGGTATGCGTGAAGATGGACAGGACCTGCCCCGGGTAGAGGTGATAGTGGAACAAGATTTTCCCAACACACATATTCCCGAAGATCATATGGCCATTGTGCTGGCCCGTAACGCCTCTGAAAACCTGGGCCGTCCTTTGGAGAGCAAAACCATTGGCGGCGGTGCCGATGCCAATATTTTTTTTGGAAAGGGGATTGTGGCCGGCGTTTTGGGGACAGGCATGACAGATATCCACACCTTAAAAGAGTCCATCAAACTCGAAGATATGGTCAATTGTACCCAATTGATACTTGAGATTCTTAGACTCCATGCCACAGGCGCGGTCCAGGGATGATCCTTTACTTGGATATGGTGTCTGGTATTTCCGGAGATATGTCGTTGGGAGCACTGGTGGATTTAGGGGTACCCCTGAACTGGCTCAGTGAAAGACTTTCTGCCATTTTTGATGGGTTTTCTTTGCGCACTGAGATTGTATTTCCTCATCATCTGAGGGCGGTGAGTGTCCATGTGGACGTCCTTCATGATACGGCCCATCGACAGTATTCCGATATCCGTTCCATGATCGAAAATGGGGACCTGCCGGACCGTGTAAAAACCAATGCCTTGACCGCCTTTCAAACCATTGCTGAAGCAGAGGCCCGTATCCACGGTAGGGATATCGACCAGGTCCATTTCCATGAAATTGGGGCCATTGATTCCCTGGTGGACATCATCGGTACCTTTCTGGGGCTGGAATACCTCGGCGTGAACCAGGTGGCGGCCTCAAAAATCCCCTTGGGTTCTGGGACCATTCAATGCGCCCATGGTCAAATCCCTGTGCCAGTGCCCGCCACCCTAGAAGTCCTTAAGGGATTGCCCGTAACCCAGTCCGATGCCAAGACCGAAATTGTGACCCCCACGGGGGCTGCCATTGTGGCGACGTTGGCAGAAACCTTTGGCCCCATGCCGGAGATGGAAATTTCTAAAATCGGCTATGGGGCGGGCAAACGAGATACCGGCATGGCGGTGCCCAATATCTTGCGCATGGCCCTTGGTAATCCCGTTGACAAGGGTAAGAGCGAAGGACATGTCCTTCGAGACAAGGTGATGGTGATCCACACCAATGTGGATGACATGACGCCTGAGATTCTGGGGAATGCCATGGACCGCCTTTTGGATGCGGGGGCCCTGGACGTCAGCTTTACCCCAGTGTTAATGAAGAAGAATCGGGCCGCCACCCAGTTGGAGGTGATCTGCCGGGAAGCGGACCTGCCCTCACTGGCTGAGATGATTCTTTCTGAAACCACGGCCATCGGCCTGAGATATAAAGCCTGGGACCGGATGGTGTTAAAGCGGTCCACCTTTATGGCAGATACCTCTCTGGGAACCATGCAGGTGAAGCGCATTGTTGATCCCAAAGGTCATGTGAAGATACAGCCCGAATACGAGGCGTGCCGAGTTAAATCAAAGGCGCATGATCTTCCCCTTCAGGTAGTGTATGACCTGGTGCGGCGTGAGGTTGATCCGGCAAATTCCATTGACAGGTGCGGGGCACAGCATATACAACCTCAACATCTGGATGGACCAAAGGATTCATCCACCTGTGAAAGAGAAGATGCGTGAAAAAATGATTTTGTTTCTGGCCACAGGCTTTGGTCTGGGGCGGATACCGGTGGCACCCGGCACCTTTGGGACGTTGTCAGGGATTCCTTTGATTTTTGTCATGGAGCGATTGGCGGACTTTCCAGGGATGCTGGCATTTTTCATGGTGGCCCTGATTCTGGCCGGGGTGTGGATTGCCCATGAGGCGGAGCTTATCTTAGACTGTAAAGACCCCGGTTGCATTGTCATTGACGAGATGGCAGGGTATTGCGTTGCCATGAGCCTTGTGCCGACAACCCCTTTGACCCTGGTGGCGGGGTTTGCAGCGTTTCGCTGTTTTGATATTTTAAAACCCTTACCGGTCCGCTGGTTTGAAAAGACATTTGCCGGCGGGGCTGGTGTCATGCTGGATGATATTATGGCGGGGGGCTTGGCGGCCCTGCTGCTGAAACTTATGGTGCTGGCTGGTATTCTTTGATAGTGGAATGCATTGAACAGTTACCCCTTGGGAGATAGAATGATGGTGGATAATAAAGATAAAGAAAAAGCGGTACAGACCGCCATGAGCCAGATCGAACGTCAGTTCGGCAAGGGCTCCATTATGAAGCTGGGCGGCAGGGAGATCGAATCGGTGCCAGTGATTCGGACCGGGTCTCTTGCCCTGGACAAAGCCTTGGGCGTGGGCGGCTTCCCCCGGGGCCGGGTCATTGAGATCTATGGTCCGGAATCTTCGGGCAAAACCACTTTGGCGCTGCACGCAGTGGCCCAGGCCCAGAAAACCGGCGGCATTGCAGCATTCATTGACGCCGAGCATGCCTTGGATGTGGCCTATGCCAAGCGGCTGGGCGTGGACTGCGACGAACTGTTGGTGTCCCAGCCCGATACCGGTGAGCAAGCCCTTGAAATTGCCGATATGCTGGTGAGATCCGGTGGTATCGACATCATGATTGTGGACTCTGTTGCCGCATTGGTCCCCCGGTCTGAAATTGAAGGTGAGATGGGGGATTCCCACATGGGACTTCAGGCCCGGTTGATGTCCCAGGCCTTAAGAAAACTCACCGCCACCATCGGCAAGACAAATACAACCATCATTTTTATCAACCAGATCCGTATGAAGATCGGCGTGGTGTATGGGAACCCAGAAACCACAACCGGCGGTAATGCCCTCAAGTTTTATGCGTCCATGCGCCTTGAAATCCGTAAGGCCGCTGCCATCAAAGAAGGTCAGGAGGTGATCGGCAACCGTACCCGAGTCAAGGTGGTGAAGAACAAACTGGCCCCTCCATTTAAAAATGTTGAATTTGATCTCATGTACGGGGAAGGGATTTCCAGAACCGGAGATTTGCTGGATATGGGCGTTGAGCTGGATGTGGTGGACAAGAGCGGTTCCTGGTATTCTTACAATGGGGAGCGCATTGGCCAAGGCCGTGAAAATGTAAAGGCATTTCTCCTGGACAATCCCGATATCTTTGATGCCATTGAACTTCAGGTGCGTCAGGAATTGGGGATTGCCGACCCTGAAGTCCAAAAAGACGCTGAAAATAGCGATTCATTTTAAAGTTAAAAAATAATGCAATCCCTTAGGTTCTTACATGATTTATTTTGGATGAACCTCGGTGAAAGATTCGGTCAGCCCATGGCCGTTATACGTGCAGGAACCCGGAGCGATTAATATGACAGGAAACGAAGCCAGGAAAATTTTCTTAGAGTATTTCAAAAAACACAACCATCGCCATGTCAGGTCTGCGTCACTGGTGCCCCAGGACGATCCCACCCTCTTGTTTGTCAATGCAGGGATGGTCCAGTTCAAGCGGGTATTCACCGGTGATGAAAAACGAGAGTATAACAGAGCGGTCACCGCCCAGAAATGTGTCAGGGCAGGGGGCAAGCACAACGACCTTGAAAATGTGGGGTACACTGCCCGTCACCACACCTTTTTTGAAATGTTAGGGAATTTTTCCTTTGGCGATTATTTCAAGGACCAGGCCATTGAATTCGGCTGGGACCTATTGACCAACGGCTATGGGTTTGACAAAGAAAAACTTTACGTCTCTGTGTATAAAGATGATGACGAAGCCTATGAGATCTGGCGGGATAAGATAGGGGTGCCCGAAGCCCGTATCTCACGTTTGGGGGAAGAAGACAATTTCTGGGCCATGGGCGATACCGGTCCTTGCGGCCCTTGTTCAGAGATTCACATCGACCGGGGTCCTGAATACGGCTGTGATGATCCGGCTTGTGCCGTGGGGTGTGAATGCGACCGCTGGCTGGAGTTATGGAACCTGGTATTCATGCAATTTGAGAGAAGTGAAGACGGGACCATGACCCCGCTGCCCAAGCCTTCCATTGATACGGGCATGGGCTTGGAGCGGATCATCTCTGTACTCCAGGATGTTCCCACCAACTTTGACACGGATCTGTTTACCCCCATCATGGAAAAGGTTGGTGAACTTGTGGGCAAACGGCGTGGCGAGTCCAAGGCGGTGGAAGTTGCGATGAAGGTCATTGCCGATCATTCCCGGGCTTCGGCCTTCCTCATTTGTGACGGTGTGCTCCCTTCTAATGAGGGCAGGGGATACGTGCTTCGCCGGATCATGCGTCGGGCCATCCGATACGGTCGTAGCATCGGTTTAGACAAACCTTTTCTCCATGAAACCGTCACCACGGTATTTGCCATCATGGATGAGGCCTATCCAGAGCTAAAGGAGTCTGCGGTATTTATTCTTAACGTGGTGAAAAATGAAGAAGAAAAATTCCTTGAGACCCTTGGCACCGGTATGAAGCTGCTGGAAGGGACCATTGACGAGATCCAAAAAAAGAATGAAACCGTGATTCCTGGCAGTGTTATCTTTAAGTTGTACGATACGTTTGGATTTCCTGTGGACATTATCCAGGACCATGTCAAAGAGATGGACATTGAATTGGACCTGGAAGGATTTGAAGCTGCCATGGCAAAACAAAAAGCCCGGTCCAAATCCAAGAAGAAATTCGCTGGTGTTGGTGATGCGTATAAACCCCTGACCGCTGCCGGCGTGAAAACGATCTTTAAAGGGTATGACCGCCTGGAAATGTCATCTGAACTGCTCATTGTGGTGAAAGACAACAAAGAAGCCGACACTGTGGAGGCGGGTGACACCATTGAAGTGGTGACGCCTGAGACCGTATTTTACGCAGAATCCGGTGGTCAGGTGGGGGATAAGGGCACCTTTGAAAATGATCAGTGTGTCATTGAGATCACGGATACCGTAAAAGACCCATCTGGGTTGTTTATTCACAAGGGTCAGGTGACTTCCGGTCAGTGCAAAAAGGGGGACAAGTTTACCTTGAAGGTGGACAAAAATTTGCGCCAGGCCACTGCAATTAACCATTCTGCCACCCATATTCTGCATTCTGCTCTGCGCAACGTACTGGGCGACCATGTCAAGCAGTCTGGGTCTTTGGTGACTCCAGATCGGTTCAGATTTGACTTTACTCATTTTTCTGCGGTCACCTCTGAGGAACTTGCGGCCATTGAGGATGAAGTAAATCTGAGAATCCGCGAAAACCACACCGTTGAAACCCAGGAGATGGGTATGGATGAGGCCGTGAAAGCCGGTGCAACAGCCTTGTTTGAAGAAAAATACGGGGATGTGGTTAGGGTGGTGTCCCAGGGTGAGTTCTCTCAGGAACTTTGCGGCGGCATCCACACCAGCGCATCCGGCAACATTGGACTGTTCCGCATTCTCTCCGAAGGCGGCATTGCTTCTGGGATTCGTCGTATTGAGGCAGTGACCGGTCAGGCGGCATTGGATACAATTCATGCCGATCAGAAGGCCATTGGGGCCGTTTCGGGTTTGGTGAAGGGCAACAAGGAAAACCTGGTATCCAAGGTGGAAACTCTGATCGCCGAGAAAAAAGACCTTGAAAAAGCCCTGGCTGCCATTAAGGCCAAGCTGGCCGCCAAAGCCGTTGATGATATCCAAGGGCAGATCAAAACCATCAACGGTGTCAAGGTGCTGGCCAAACGGGTGGAAATCGAAAACCCCTCTCAGCTTAGGGATCTGGCAGATAAGTTTAAAACAAAACTGGGTTCCGGCGTGTTGCTGCTTGGGGCAGCATCTGGTGGCAAAGCCCTGCTCATCGCCATGGTGACTAAAGATCTGACCCACACCTACAAGGCTGGTGACATTGTCAAAGCCGCGGCCCAAATCGTTGGTGGCGGTGGCGGCGGACGGCCAGATATGGCCCAGGCTGGTGGCACTCAGCCTGAGCATTTGGACAAGGCCCTGGCCTCTGTCTATGACACGGTGGCATGACCGCCTATTTCATCAGACGGCTTTTACTGGTGATACCGACCTTTATCGGTATTACTGTCATGGTGTTCACCATCACCCGGTTTGTACCAGGCGGCCCTATTGAACGGATCATTGCTGAAACCCGGGCCATGCAGATGGGACAGGAGGGGGCAAGATCCCGGGCCGGTGCCGGCCAGGGTCAACCCTTGTCCCAGGAACAGATTAAAAAGTTAGAAGCCTATTATGGATTTGATAAGCCGGTTCTGGAAAGCTACGCCATCTGGTTGTCAAAAGTGGTCAGAGGAGATCTGGGACGATCCACCCGGTACCATGATCCCGTGTGGGAGATGATACGCGAGCGCATCCCCATCTCCTTATACTTTGGCGTATTAAGTCTGTTACTCATTTACGGCATTTGTATCCCCCTTGGCATGGCCAAGGGGGTCCGCCATAATTCCTTGTTTGATAATGTGTCTTCGGCATTGATATTTACAGGCTACGCCATTCCAGGATGGGTGGCTGGTGTACTCATGCTGGTGCTGTTGGGCTCCCGGTTTGACGTGTTTCCCCTGGGTGGTTTGGTCTCTGATTTTTTTGATGAGATGACCCTGTTTGAGAAGGTCAGAGACATCGCCTGGCACACGGTGCTGCCCTTGATGTCCTATGTCATTGGCTCATTTACGGTCATGACCCTGCTCATGAAAAACACCCTCATGGACAATTTATCTGCCGATTATGTTCGCACTGCCATTGCCAAGGGGCTGCCTTTTAAAAAGGCGGTGTTCCGTCATGCCATGCGCAACAGTTTGATTCCCATTGCCACTTCGTTTGGGAACAATATTTCCATCATCCTTATGGGATCGTTTCTCATTGAAAAGGTCTTCAATATTAATGGCATGGGCCTGTTGGGCTATGAATCCATTGTAGACCGGGATTATCCCGTGGTAATGGGAATTCTTGTGATTTCATCCCTATTGTTTATGATTGGCAATATCCTTTCCGATGTCTGCGTGGCCCTGGTGGATCCCCGCGTGAGGTTCAAGTAATGGCCTTTTTTAATCCGGTTACCCTTCAAAAGCTCAAGCGCTTTCGATCCATCTCACGGGGATTTTGGTCCTTTGTCATCATTGCGACCATGGTCTTTATCTCCTTTTTTGCCGAAGTGTTTATCAATTCCCGTGCCTTGGTGGTGTCCTACCAGGGCAAATGGTATTTCCCCACCTACGGCGACATGATTCCAGGCAGCACCTTTGACCTGGATTATGCTTACGAGACCAATTACAGAGATCTGAAAGAAAAAATGAAATCCCAAGGGACCAAGGGGTTTGTTCTGATGCCGCCGGTACCCTACAATCCTTACGAAAATGACCTGCGCCTTAATGAATACCCGCCTTTTCCTCCCTCCTTTGAAAAACGGCATTTTTTAGGCACTGATAACGTGGGCCGGGACATTCTGGCCCGGCTGGTGTATGGGTTTCGAACGGCCATTCTATTTTCCTTTACTCTCTTGATACTTAACTATACCGTGGGAATTGTTATCGGTTGTTCCATGGGATATTTTGGGGGAAAGTTTGACCTGTTTTTCCAGCGGGTGATTGAGATATGGAGTAATATCCCGTTTTTGTATGTGATCATTATTATTTCATCCATTGTGGTGCCAAGCTTTATGATTCTCATCCTCATCATGGCGTTTTTCGGTTGGATCGGCATCACCTGGGTGATGCGCACCATGACCTACAAGGAAAAGGAACGGGAATATATCCTGGCCGTCAGATCCTTGGGGGCCTCTCATTTTAGAATTATCTTCAGACATATCATTCCCAACACCATATCGGTAATTGTGACCTATGCCCCCTTTGCCATCTCTGGTGGCATTGTCTCATTAACCTCCCTGGATTACCTTGGCTTTGGCCTGCCAGCCCCTACGCCCTCCTGGGGCGAACTGCTGTCCCAAGGCTGGCAGAACATGGAGGCCTGGTGGATTTCTGCGTCCGTAGTGGGCGCCTTGGTTATCACCTTGATGACGGTGACTTTTACAGGGGAAGGCATTCGTGAGGCCTTTGACCCTAAAACCCACACCATCTATGAATAAAGTCATAGTAATGACTCAAACAACAACACATGATTTAGATGGTGACCAGCCCCGTAAGTCTATGGCATGCGAAAAATGCAGCCCGCCTATTTGATAACAGGGCAGGCATTCTTCCATTTGACACCAGCCAAGCTGATATCTTACTATCATACCATCTAAAATCGTCATACAAATACTTAAAGTTCGGGAGATGCGTTCTATGGAAATAACAGGCTGGAAAGGGGGTGTCTTTGTTATTGGTCTTGTGGTTTTTGCCTTCTGGATGCATGATTTTATCTACTATAACAATCCAAAACTGGATGAAACCATCATGGCCCTTAAGTCCGATGAGCCGGCTGTTATTTCACAGGCTCTTTTTGAAAACGAGTCATTGGGTATGGCCAGGGGACATAAGCTGATACCCTATATTCTTCCATTACTTGGCGATGAAAGACGCGTACCCGAAGAGATCGCACAAAAAATGATTAAAACCATTCAATCTACTCCGGGAGCGATCTCTGATATGGACAACCATCTTCAACGTATAATGACAATTGGATTTACAGCGGCTATGACAATTCAGTCAATGATAATCATTGATAATGTAAATCATGCCGGGTGGATTAGAGCAAAGGCAAAAAAACGTATTATATCGTATGTCACTGAAGTGATCGATCCAGATGATGAATATACCATCTCAAACGGACTGGCTGCTGTCCGTCACATTCCCAGCAAAAAACTTCTTCCCTTTTGGTTTCAATGTTTGGCCATTGAATCGGAACCCATCCGCATTCACGCCATGAGTGGTTTAAATTTTTACATTTACGATCGGACGCATGGGTTGTGGACATGGAAGCCGGAGAAGGAAATCTCCCCATCAATGTTAGAAAACCTCAAACTTTGTCTTGACGATCCCTATCCCCATATTCGCCAAGAAGCTGAGGCGTTGATTGGTAAGCTAAAAAAAGCGGGTTTTCCCATTGTGGACAAGTATTAAATAACCCCCTGATATGGATGGAATAATACACGTTTCGTCTTGCTAATTTTTATATCCCAAAGGTTCTCTTTTAAGCGCATCCCTGCTTTTCCCCTACTGGGGTATGATGAAAGACGGGAAGCTGTTTTCCACCAAGGATGAATTGGGTAAACCCGCTTATATGAGTAAAAAAGGGGCGTTTAGGACAATTCAGTATCACAATCCATTTTTTGATATCAATCCTTTTTCCAGACTTTACGATTTATGTAGTCAGTATAGGAAATGATAATTCTGACCACTTTGTCTGAAACGTTCGGCATTGAGTAGTCCCTGACTCTTCTGAGTACACGATTGTCTCCCCTTCCCTGGTGATCGAGTACATTCAGCCCCTGAAGAATTCTGTCTATATTCATCCCTGTCATCATAACGGATGCCTCCTCCATTGCCTCAGGTCTTTCATGGGCTTCACGTATATTTAAAGCCGGGAAGTTGAGTATAGATGATTCTTCGGAGATCGTCCCGCTGTCAGACAGGACGGCTTTAGCGGTTTTTTGTAAACTTACGTAATCGATAAACCCCAAGGGTCTCATAAGCTTGACACGGTCATGAAATTTTTGTCCGGTTTCATCAATCCGCTTTCTTGTTCTCGGGTGAGTTGAAACAATCACTGGCCGCTCAAATGTTTTGGCAATTGCATTCAGAATGGAAACAAAATTGTTGAAAAGAACCGGATTTGAAATGTTTTCATCACGGTGTGCAGACACCAAAAAATACTCATTTTCAACAAGTGACAATTTATCTAAGATATCTGAATTCTCGATATGATTTAAATGCCTGAGTAACACTTCAAACATCGGACTTCCCGTTTTAATCACCTGGTCTGCGGGCACCCCTTCTCTAAGAAGATAGTCTCTGGCAATATCACTGTAGGTCAGGTTTATATCGCTGATATGGTCAACAATTTTTCGATTGGTCTCTTCTGGAACTCGTTGATCAAAACACCTATTTCCGGCTTCCATATGAAACACGGGAATTTTTCTTTTCTTTGCAGGAATCGCACACAGGCAACTGTTCGTATCCCCAAGAACGAGAAATGCATCTGGCTTTTCTTTTTCAAGTATTGGATCAATATTGATTAAGATCTGCCCAATCGTTGCGGTTGCATTTTCTCCGGCAGAATTTAAAAAGTAATTCGGCTTTTTTAATCCAAGATCTTTAAAAAAGATTTCATTTAGCTCATAATCATAATTCTGCCCCGTATGAACAAGTACATGATCAATGGCTTCGGTTGCCTCAAGTTTATTCAATACACATGACAAACGGATAATTTCAGGCCGTGTGCCAACGACTGTAAGCACTTTAAGCTTATTCATCAATAACCTTCTCAAAATAGGTGTCCGGCTTTTCAGCGCTAAACATTTCATTTGCCCAGAACAGGGTAATCACGTCTTTTACTCCTACATTTGTAATAGAATGCGTATATCCTGGGGGAATATCAATTACTTCCGGCATTTTTCCTGACACGCTATACGTCATAATCTCGTTATTTAGTATATGTCTTAATTTTATTTCTGCATCCCCTTGAATCACACAAAATTTTTCATTTTTTGTGTGATGGTAATGGTCTCCGCGCGTCACCCCCGACTTTGTTGTTGAAACAAAAATTTGTCCAAACTGTTCAGATTTAATCAGTTCAAAAAGGTCTCCGCGGTGGTCCTCATACTTTTTCAATCTGTAGGAAAGCCGGTGCCAAGGAAGGTAGGATAAATAGGTTGCATGAAGTTTTTTTACAAACGCATTGGAAAAATCAGGCACACATAGAGATTCTCGTATATCCTTAAACCTGTAAAGGGTGTCTGCAAGTTCTCCTAAAGAGACGGTATATGAGGGAGATATGGTATAATAGCCTTTAATCTTATCCTGTTGCTTTTGCCGGAGTAAGCGAATAAATTCATCGATTACGTCATCAATATAAATAAATTCGATTTGTGTCTTTCGGTTTGAAATACTGATTTTTTTACCATTGGCAATATTATGACAAAATGTTGCAACAACTGAATTATAATTAGGCCGGCACCACTTGCCAAACACATTGGATAAACGATAAATATAGGCAATCCCACCGCTTTTTATGTAGTGTTTAAGGTGAGTTTCTGCTTTCCTCTTACTAATACCATAGGGGGTATCCAACTCACTGTGAATTGACGAGGTCATAACAACAGGCGTTCTCAGATTGTTTTTTTTGAGTATAGAAACAATTTTCCAGGTGAGATCTGAATTACCTGCTTCAAACGCCTCAACACTGTCAGACCTGTTAACACCTGCAAAATGAAAAATAAAATCAGCTTTATAAACAAAGTGTTCAAGATCTGCATCAGAATTTTCAATATCAAATGGGATAACTTGCCATCCGTCTTCCTGATTCAGACGCGCTGTCATATTTGAACCAATAAATCCTTTTGATCCCGTCAAAAGTATTGTTTTTAGAGCATGCATTCCCCCAGCCTTTTTTTAATAAAATCAAGTTTCATGAGGCGTTTTTTTATCTCTTCTATTCCCAGTCTTTTTGTGTTGTGTGAGGTGTAGTCTTCAATTGTAGACGTTTGTACATCGCCATCAATAAAGAATTTATCGTAATTAAGATCTCTGTTGTCCGAGGGAACGCGGTAATACCCGCCAAGATCCTCAGCCCGAATTTTTTCTTCTCTGCTGAGTAGCGTTTCATAGCGCTTTTCACCATGGCGCGTACCGATGATTCTGATTTCACTGCTCGAATTAAAAAGCGTTTTGATGGCAATCGCAAGATCCATTACTGTGGCTGCCGGTGCTTTCTGTACAAAGATATCTCCGGGCTGCATATTATTGAAAGCAAAGAGAACGAGTGCGACCGACTCTTCAAGAGACATGAGAAAACGGGTCATCTTCGGGTCTGTAACGGTTATTGGCATTCCAGAAATCGCCTGCTCAACAAACAGAGGAATAACAGATCCCCGAGACGCCATTACATTTCCATATCTTGTTGCACATAAAAGTGTTGAGATGTTATCATCGCCTCGTGAACGAGCGGCCATGACTTTTTCACTTAATGCTTTTGTCATTCCCATGGCATTAATAGGGTAAACCGCTTTATCTGTGCTGAGAACAATCACTTTTTTCACGTTGCCTGCAATAGACGCATTCAGCACATTTTCAGTCCCCATCACATTGGTCTTTACTGCCTGAATAGGATAAAACTCGCAAGAAGGAACCTGTTTCAGCGCCGCAGCATGAAAAACATAGTCCACATTTTTAATGGCACATTTTATACTGCCATAATCCCTTACATCACCAATATAGTATTTAATTTTTTCATTTTTATAGCGTCTCCGCATATCGTCTTGTTTTTTTTCATCACGACTAAAAATGCGGATTTCTTTTATGGCAGTACTTAAGAAATGGTTAAGAACTGCGTTGCCAAAAGAGCCTGTACCACCTGTTATTAATAGGGTTTTATTATCAAACATTATAGCGTGGGTTGTCCTTGTATTATATGACTACTCAATGAGATAAAAGAGCTAAGTTAACAAATTATTTTTTCATGATTTGTTGTGGGATAAACCCCGGTGAAATACCGAGTCGGCCCATGGCGGTTGTTTCTAAAATTTACGAATTGTCCTGTTTCTTCTTGACGGGGCCAAGCGTTTATCAAAACCGCCAATTCAGAATTGACCAACCACCGCATCCATGCCATCAAGTGAACCCGTCCCAAGTGCTTGGAGGGGTAGTGCTACACCATCATACCTATTTTTTTATATCTACAACAACCACTCTTTGGTGCCGATTGCCGATGCGTTTTTGGAAAACAACTGTAATTTTTAAATATACTGTCAGGTGACGGTAACCTTGTCAACACCCGTTCAGTTGTATTTTACCTGTTCTGTTGTCTTTTTTCAATGAAAGAGATCCGTTCCATAGGTCCAGAGCACTTCAGGTCCAAAGCACTTCGTGCAGATTATAAGGATTAACACCATAAATAGTCTGAAATCAATTCTGGGAATCTTTTGTTGCCCATCATACAAACAAAGTTACCCATTGCCCAGCCTCCCAAAATAAAGTAGATAATGGGCCATGTCGGATATTGTTTTAATTGCCCCGCCTATTCAGGAATTTTACTTAACAAAAAAGCGTACCATCCCCTATGGGTTGGCCTGTATCGCCAAACAGTTGGAGCACGCTGGATTTTCATGCACGATTATTGATGCCCTTGCCAGGGACAAGTCAAAGGTCATTGCATACCCGGAAGAATTTGGTCACCTGATTCCCCATTATGGAAAACCTGATCTTACTTTTTTTTCTTTATTCCACCATTACAGACACTTTGGCTATAGTTTTGAGCATATTGCACATCGGGCTCGGCAGGAAAAACCTTTTTTAGTAGGAATATCCGCCTTGTTTACCCCCTATTGGGACCAGACCCTGGAGACAGCAAGGGCGGTGAAACGGTTCTGGCCAAAGGCCAGTATTGTATTGGGCGGCCACCATGCCACCCAGTTTCCAAACGCCTGTCTTGAAAACAAAGAAATTGATTTTGTCATCCAGGGCGAGGGTGAGGGACCCATGGTACAGCTTGCACGGCTGGTAAAAGGCTGTACTCCGAGCACCTTGTGTTCTGGGACTGATTTAAAACAAATCAGCGGCATCGGGTTCAGGCAGGGTAATGATATTGTTCTCAATCCGCCTTTTTGGGCGGCCACGCCCCATGGGCTCGATGAAACCGCGTTGAATAAAATTGACTGGCACTTTTATCAGCGTCGCAAAAAGGCGGCGATTACCATTTTGGCTTCCAGGGGCTGTCCGTTCCGATGTTCCTATTGCGCGGTGTCTGCATCCAGTAATCATGCTGGATTTAGAATGCGTCCGGTCCAAGATGTGCTTGATGAAATTAAATTGCAGGCCAAATCTAAACAGATTGGATTCATAGATTTTGAGGATGAAAATTTAACCCTTAAAAAATCTTGGGTATTGGCACTGTTGCAAGGCATCCAAACACTATTCAAGAACCAGGATATTGAACTGCGCGCCATGAATGGACTTTTCCCGCCTTCGCTTGATAAGGAAATCCTGACGGCCATGAAAGCTGCCGGCTTTAAAACTTTGAACCTGTCTGTGGGGTCTTTTTGTGCCTCCCAATTAAAACGGTTTAAGCGGCCAGATGTCAGAGATGCCCATGACAGGGTGCTGGACATGGCCAAGGATCTGGATATGGCGTGTGTCTCGTATCTGCTTGGGGCCGCGCCGGGTCAGACTGCGGATACGACTTTAAATGATCTATTGGCCCTTGCAGCCAGAAGAACCATTGCCGGTCTGTCCATTTATTATCCTGCTCCGGGAAGTGCCGATTATGCCCTGTGTAAACAAAACCGGTTACTGCCCCATCATTTTACCTTAATGCGTGGTACCGCTTTTCCTGTAGCAGATACCACATCCAGACTTGAAGCGGTAACACTGTTGCGCCTGGCAAGGATATTAAATTTCCTTAAATCATACAAGGGGCAACATGGTGGATTGCCCAAGGCGTTAAATACCAGCGAAATTATAGAGCTTGAAAACCGCTGCCATGGAAAAATGGATAGGTACACAGCCAGCGTTCTTCTAATCCGAATGTTTTTAGCAGACGCCATTCCCAGGGGAATGGATCATGAAGGCCGTATTTACCACCATCCCCACAGTATGGATTTATGTAAAAAGTTCATTCAAGGGCTTGTCCGGATTCAGTCAGACCACTGAATTTTTGCCGGTTCCGCAGGTGTTATCCTTTTATGCGGTGTAGATCAAACTCAGAATGGATCGGGCCCGGCTCATGGCCACATAGTGGGCCGCAAGGCCCGTGCTTCCGTGGTCCATGGATTCCGGGGCTGGCAGGTCAACAACCAGGACCGCTTCATTTTCCAGTCCTTTGAATTCATGGATCCGGGCAAAGCTGATGGCCTGGGGCGGAAAATTGCGGATGGCCCAAGCGTCCAGTGCCAGAATGTGGCAGGACAATGCCTTTGGCAGCCGGGCTGCAGACGATGCCTTGAAGGGTCGCGGGGAGAGGATGGTGATCTGGCTCAAGGGCAGTTGTCCCGGCCCCATCAGATCGCGGATCTCCTGGGCCAGGCGCTCAAAGGCTTCCACCGGGGAGGCGGCTGTGTATTCCCTGACTGCCGGGCCCTTCCCGGCGCCTCGAACGCCCATGTCTGCCCCCAGCCGTTGTTTTACCGTATCAAGGATATTCAGCGTGTTTCGGCAGTTAACGGTAAGGGGCACCCTGGCC
>PDWJ01002525.1_pt1 | contig 19352 bp, 9 predicted proteins | sample 1430881 | NCBI WGS metagenome assembly PDWJ01 (sample SAMN01162460, study PRJNA174530) | Oral metagenome, whole genome shotgun sequencing project. | biome: Marine environment; feature: Marine mammal; material: Swab sample of the gingival sulcus; isolation source: swab sample of gingival sulcus...
ATCCCGACTGATCGGCTCACCGCCAGGCTATGTTGGATTTGATCAGGGCGGTCTGCTCACCGAGGCCATTCGCAAACACCCATATGCGGTGCTGCTTCTTGATGAAGTAGAAAAAGCCCATCCTGACATCTTTGCTCTATTATTACAGGTCATGGATCATTCTACCCTCACCGATAACTCTGGGAGAAAGGCTGACTTTAGAAACGTCACCATCATTATGACCACCAACGCCGGTGCCCGGGAAATGACAACCCAATCCATCGGTTTTGTCAACAGTGAAAAAGGCAAGGAAAAAACCGCAATAACAAAACTGTTTGCACCTGAATTCCGCAACCGTCTCGATGCGATTGTCACCTTCGACAAACTAAGCATGAAAAGTGTTGAAAAGGTGGTAGATAAACTGATTGCTGAACTGGAAATGCAGCTTGCCGAGAAAAAGGTTTCCATCAAGCTCAGTGCTGCGGCACGACGCTGGCTGGCTGAACAAGGCTATGATGCCAATTACGGGGCCCGTCCCTTACGCCGCCTCATTACCACCAAGGTGGGTGATGTACTCACCGAAGAGATCCTTTTTGGGAAACTCGTCCGAGGAGGCGAGGCTGCAATAAGCCAGAAAAAAGGGGAACTCCACTTCACCTTTACCCCATAACACCCCGAGCAGCTCATGCCGCATTCTATCTGCACCACGGGCTGTTCTTTATTCCATATACTCTTTTAACAACGATGACAACAGAACATACTCCCATTCCCAGCGTAACAATACTGCTGCCCTCAGGCCGCCTGCCCCTGTCCGCCCTGAAAGGGATACAAGAAATTGCCGAAGAATTTTCTTTAGGCATCTACCTGAGCACCGCCCAGAACCTGCGTCTCACCGAAGTCCCCGAAGAACATCTTGAGACCATCAAACAACGCATCCTTGATCTTGGTTTATCACTGAAAAAAGGAGGCAGATTCCCGCTGCCCCGGGTCTGCGTTGGCAAGCGGTATTGTAAAATGGGCAAGGGTGACACTTTGGCATTGGGTGATGCCATCATCGCTGCGTTCAGCGACAGAGAACACACCAAACCGAAATTTAAAATCGCCATTTCTGGCTGTAATATGTGCTGTTCCAGTGCCAAGACCACCGATATAGGACTCATCGCCACCAAGGATGGTTATAACTTTTTTGTCGGCGGCAAAGGTGGGCCACACCCCAGAGTCGGCAAGAAAATAGCTGAAAAGCTCAACGAGAAACAAGTCATTGAAATCATGCGAAAACTTGTGGACTACCACGATGCCAACACCGATAAAAAACAACGCATGGCGTTAATGACAAGTCGAGAAGATTTTCCTTTTGAATTCTGTGAATAATATTATTGTTTCAAGAACACTTCAACAACCCATAAAAAGAGCCAGCCTTGTACCATGAACCAGAAAACATCCGGGGTCGCAGAAAACATCCACGCCGCCCTACTCAAGGAGATTGACCTCCTCATCGAATATGGGGTGCCTAAAAAAGAACAAACCACCGCCCGCAAGGTCGTTGCTCAATACCATAACAACGCCCTGGCCCTTGGGGTACTTCACGAATTCTACTCGGTACTGCCCGAGGCAAGAGAAGAGGCGGTTCAAAAAATCTTTCTTGTGGACAAACAGCAGGGAGTGCTACTTTTTGTAGTAGCCACCGCAGCCCATCTTTATACCGTGGTCTCTTCAGAAAACAAGGTGTATATTCTCGGTGAATATCCCCAGGATGCCCTGCCCAAGGATCTCCTGACCTATTTCGGCTATGAAAATAACGAGGCTTTTACCGAAAAATGTGGCCTCTCCTTAGAAAATATCAAAGAATACCAGACCAGTGAAGAACAAAGCTGCTGCCCGGTTTGTGGGGTCTCCCGAGGAGAATACCATCTGCTGGGCTGTGCCGTTGAAGTCTGTCCCTGGTGTGACGGGCAGCTCACCCGATGTAACTGCCGTTTTGAACAACTTGATGTCGAAGAATTCGACGACGAAGCCCAACTTGAAGAATTTACCAATCATCTTCATGCCAAGGGCCGGATTCCATTTCACCACGATCAAAGCCCCGGATATCCGGGAACCAGTGCAGGTCTTGACACACCAAAAAAAATAGAACCGTAGAGCCTCCAAAGAGGCAGAACAAAAAATATTATGGCTCCTCCACGACCAAAGCCCCCTGCCCGACTCTCCATTGACGGCCAGAATTATGAGCTGCCGATCATAACCGGGACAAACGGACATAGAGCCATCGACATCCGCAGTCTGCATGCACAAACAGGTTGTATCACCCTGGACAGTGGCTATATGAACACCGGTTCCTGTATGAGTGCCATCAGTTCCCAGGACGGTATTATCGGAAATCTTGATTACCGTGGCTATGCCGTTGCAGATCTTGCAGAACACTGCCAATTCATCGAAGTGGCCTACCTGCTTCTTTATGGCGAACTTCCACATAAAAAACAACAGCAGGATTTTCAACGTGCCCTCAGTGAAGTTCCTTTTGCTCAGCAGAAATTTTTTGATTTTTTTACAAATTTCCCAAAAAAAGCGAGCCCACTCTCTGTTGTAGCCGCCATGCTGGGCAGCCTCTCCGTCTTCTCAGCCGAAGATGAATCTGAAATAGAGCCGTATCACGAGATGAGCTGCACTGCGCTTCGTCTTCTTTCAGCGATGCGCCATATTGTCGCCTTTGCCTATAGAAAAACCAGTGGTGCCTCCCTGGTTATTCCAAAGCCCGGCCCGGATTATCTGGAAAGCTTCTTAAAGATGATGTTTGATCGTGCAGATGCCCATTATGAGGTTCGCCCGGAGATCACTGCGGCCCTCAATAAATTGTTCATTCTCCATGCCGATAACGAACAAAACTGCTCCACATCCACGGTGCGGCTGGTTGGCAGTACCGGAGGACATCTCTACGATGCAATCTCGGCAGGAATGAACGCCCTGCGAGGGCCGCTCCATGGCGGAGCCAACGAGGATGTCATGGCACTCCTGGAAAACATCTCTGCCGACAACCAAAACCTTACAAGATACATTGAAAGGGCCAAGGATAAAAATGATCCTTTCAGGCTTTCTGGCTTTGGGCATCGAGTCTATAAAACCATTGATCCCAGGGCAAAGGTCATCAAAAAAATCTGCATTGAAACGCTTGCTGCTCTCAATAGAGATGACCCGTTCCTCGACATTGCCCAGGAACTTGAGACCCGAGTCGCCGGTGACGACTATTTTCTCTCCCGCCGCCTCTACCCCAATGTCGATCTATATAGCGGTATCCTGTACCGGGCTCTTGGTATTCCGACAAATATGCTGATCGTGATGTTTGCAATGGCTCGGCTCCCCGGCTGGATCGCCCATTGGAATGAGATGCGCCACGACCCAGAATGCCGTATTGGTCGTCCCCGCCAGATATACACAGGGGTCACGCAGAGAAAAATCACCAAAAGCTAAGAAAACCGTAAACTCCCCTCCCTCATCCCTAGAAACGTGAACAACGAGGCATGAAACGTTCACAAAAAGAAGGCGATGAGTATCATAAGTTTTTTGTAATTTTCTCTGTAAAAAATCAGCTATAACTTTTTATTTCTGGAAAAAAATTACAAAAAAGAGTTTGATACCACTTAATCCTTTTGACGGTGAAGCCTTAACAAAACGAAAAAAAACAAACACAACATCATCAAAGTATTCAGCGGCTGGAGGAATCTTTATTGTTTCCATCCAACACATCCAGCACAACGATTCCTTCTGTTTTTGCACATTCACCGCATAATTTTTTCTACTTTTATCGACAAGGATTACACTTTATCTCCGTACAGGAGCTTATTCTTTTCAGTTCCAGAATACGCACTATAGCACCATTATCATTCATCATGAGAAGGAGAGCGCAGTGGAACAACAATACATTTCTTTAACGCATTCCGAGCAACGCATTTATTTTATCCAAAAGCTCCATCCCGACTCTCCAATGTGGAATGTTCCTTTTTCGCTGCGCCTCACCGCTCTTGAACCCAAGCTATTTATCCGGGCAATTGTATTGACTGTACAACAGCATAGTGGGCTTCGAGTTCTTTTTAGTGAACATAATGGCAAAGCCGTAAAATATCTGCGGGAGGAGGACTATACACCGGAAATTGAAGTAAAAGACTTCTCTGAAGAGGGTGAAGCCGCCTATTTGGAATGGGCAGACAAACAGGCCCGCACAAAACTGCCCATGCTTGATGCGACACCATATCGGCTCGTTCTGGCAAATGCAGGCCATGGCATCTATTATTTTTATTCCCAGTTCCACCATATTGTCGCCGATGGCTCCTCTGTGGATGTGATCCGCCAAACAATTCTCCGTAACTATCAGAAGTTGCTTGATGGTGAGATTTGCGAACCGAACATTTCCGAAAACTCCTCTGTTGCGACAGCTTTTCGTGCAGAAGAAGAATATTTGCAGTCTCCCGCCTGTGAAAAGGACCGACAATATTGGCTTGAAAAATTTTCTCCTTCCCAAGAGTCCCTTGATCTTGCCGGCAAACCTCAGGGAGAAAGCCTTGTTGTTGATCAGTTTGAAGGCCTTTTTTCCAGGCAGACAGGTGTGCAATTGCTGGCCTATTGCCAGAAACACAAAGTTTCACCCTTTCGGGTAATGCTCGCTAGCGTGGCGATTGTCTTTTCACGTTTACTACGCCGAGACGATATTCCGTTGAGTTTTGCCACGGCTAACCGTCATCCCAAATCTCTGTACAATGATGTGGGTATGTTCGTCAGTACCCTCCCGCTGTTTCTTGAAATCACCTCCGGCGACTCTTTCCAGGATATTGTCAACCAGGCCAGCACCACAATAAAAGAGGCGATGAGCCATGAGCGATATCCCTATGACATGCTGGTTTCCGATTTGCGCCAGCAACATATCCAAACAGATAACCTGCTTAGCTGTACGTTAACAGAAATTGTTTCACGAAATCTGCCCGATCAGGCGGAACTCCACCAGCATTGTTATGGAGAATCCATTATTCCGTTAAGTCTTTTTTTCAGCTACCCAAGGCAAAATGAGTCCCAGGAAAAACCTCTCAAGATGCTGCTGGCATATAACAGAGAGATGTTTGAGCCCTGGCGAATCGCCTCACTTTTTCAGGCAATTGAACAGGTACTCAGCCAGGGCGTTCGTTCTCCTGATTGCCTGGTAAGCAAGCTGACACTGCTCAACCACAGGGAAAAAGACCGTATTGTCAGACAGTTCAATCAGGCTTCAGAGATCGAATGGGAGAGTGAAACCACCCTGCATCAGCAGATTGAAAAAACAGCCAGACGTTATCCCCAGAGGCAGGCCGTGGTCTATCGCGGCCAGAGTCTCTCCTATAAAAAACTCATGGAAAAATCGCTGCAGCTTGCCTGCAGGCTCCAGGAAAAAGGGGTGCAAAGCGGCCAGGTGGTCGGGCTTCTTGCCGATCGATCGGTTGAAATTGTCATTGCCCAGCTGGCTATTCTCAGGGCAGGTGCGGCATTTATGCCCATTGATGCGGGGTATCCTGATTCCCGTATCCGCTATATGCTCAACGATATACAGGCTCCGCTGGTCATCACCCAGACCCGTTTTCTTGAAAAAAATGATTTTGGCCAGGCAGCTGTCCTTAATCTTGATGACGAGAGGGTTTTTACCGGCAATGCCAGGCTTGATAAAACTCGTGCCGCCGCCTCACCCCGCGATCTATGCACGATATTCTACACCTCCGGTTCCACCGGAAACCCGAAGGGAGTACTGCTGGAACACCGTTCTGTAGCCAACACCATCCAGGCAACCATCCGAGACCAGCGAATCACCAGCCGTGACAAAGTTGCCAAACATGCCAGTTTTTCCTTTGATGCCAGCCTACTCGAAGTATTTATCGCCCTGATGAGCGGTGCTGAGTTGCACATCATTCCCGATGAAATCCGGCTTTCGTTAAGCCATCTCAACGAGTATTTTGAAACCGAGGGCATCACCCGGACATTTCTCACCACCCAGCTGGCCGAACAGTTTATGGCCCATATCGAGAACCACTCGCTGAAAACTCTGATGACCGGCGGAGAAAAACTGCGAACCTTTAAAAAAAGAGCCTATGACCTTCTCAATTTCTACGGTCCCACAGAGTGCTCCATCTATGTTACCGGCCAGAAAATTGACCATCTTGAAGAAAACATCCCTATCGGCCGGCCAATAGCAGGATGCGACATCTACATCCTTGACAGGGACAACAACCCGCAGCCCTGCGGCTATAGTGGAGAACTGTGTATTGGCGGACTTCCGGTAAGCAGGGGCTATCATAACCTGCCAGAAAAAACGGCCTCCTGTTTTGTCGATAACCCTTTTTCTTCTGGAGCAAAGATGTATCGAACCGGTGATCTGGCAACCTGGCAGCCCGATGGCAGCATCCTGCATCTGGGACGGATGGATCGCCAGATCAAACTGCGTGGCTTTAGAATTGAACTGGGCGAGATTGAAAAGGCCATGCTCGCCCTTGACGGCATAACCGAGGCTGCCGTTGCCGATTTTCAGGACAGCAACGGCCATCTTTTCCTCTGCGGCTACTGGTGCGGCACAGAGCAAGCAAGTGAGCTGATCCGCAAGCAGCTCGAAGAAAAGCTGCCTGCCTTTATGGTGCCGGCCCATCTGATGTTTCTTGAAACGATGCCGATCAATGCCAGCGGCAAGATTGATAGAAAACAACTTCCTCGACCTGCGTCCGGCAGCAGAGAAAAAATCGATTACGCAGCCCCAAAAACCGCTCTGGAAAAGGAACTAACAGCACTGTGGGAAGAGATCCTCGAACAGGAAGCCCTGGGCGCAGAAGCAGATTTTTTCGCCTGTGGCGGAGATTCGCTGCGGGCGGTGGCCCTGCAACTGGCTCTTGACAAAAGACTTGACCAGGACGTTGAACTGGCCAGTCTTTTTGCAAATCCCAGTCCACGCAAGCTGGCCGCATTCCTTGAACAAGCGGACAGCACCGAAACGGAGACAATTACTCCAGCCCCTGTTGCAGAAAGTTATCCGACAACGGTGGCCCAGCAGCAACTTTTTCTGCTGCAACAGATGAAGGGTGCTGAAGTGGCCTATAATATGCCATTTTGTCTCTCTCTTAAGGGGCCGCTGGATCAAAAAAGACTGGCCCGGGCCCTACGGGAAATGGTACACCGTCATGAGGCCTTCCGTACCGCCTTTACCACGGAAAATGGCCGATGCGTCCAAAAGATTCTCTCCGAAAAAGATGTCTATCTGCGGCTTGATTTTGTCCAAAGCAATGCTACGAAAATGGATGAAAATCTTGCCAGGGGCTTCGTCAAACCCTTTCTTTTAGAAAAGCCGCCCTTGATGCGTGCTCGACTGGTTTCAGCAGGCAGGGAGCAGAACTGGCTGCTGCTCGACTTTCACCATATGATTTTTGACGGCATCTCCGTACCGCTGTTCATCAATGAGCTGTTTCAACTCTATCAAGGCAAACCACTCGATCCCCTTGTCATTCAGCCAAAGGATATGGCAGTATGGGAACACAACAATGAAGAGAAACTGACCCGCAGGCATCATGATTATTGGCTGGAACGCTTTACCAATCCTCCTGTAAGCGAACTTGCAACGGATTTTCCCCGCAGTCCCCGAGCCGATTTTAAAGGCGATATCTACCGCCATCTGCTCGGAGAAGAGCTGAGCAACTCCTTAAAAAAACTGGCCAGCGACTCCGGGGCCACCCTGCATCAGATATTTTTATCGGCGCTGTCGATTCTGGCCGCACGATGGTCCGATAGCGAAGATGTCTGCCTGGGCACCAGCATGGGTGGACGGGATCGTGCCAATCTCTCCCCGTTGCTTGGCATGTTCGTCCGCACCCTGCCGACCCGGCATCAGCCGGAGGATACAAAATCGTTCGCCCACCTGTTGGCAGAGACCCGACAAGAGATGCTTGCCATCCACCAGCACGCAGAATATCCCATCAGCAAGCTCTACGAGCATCTGGGAATCCAGCGCGGACCAGGTCGCCATCCCCTGTTTGATATCAACTTTGTGATGCGCAACACCGGCATGGACAGCCATCTTGTTGTCAACGACCTGGAAATCGAGCTGCAGAATCTGAGCACCCATACCGCAAAATTTGATCTCTCTTTTGCCGCCGAAGAACACCAAGATGAACTGTTACTGGAGATCGATTATCGAACCAATCTCTACAAACGGCAGACCATCACCCGGATGGCGCATCATCTGGAAGGTATTCTTACCGTGGTTAGTGAAAACCCCGACGTACCGATTGGAGAGATTGATTTCCTGGGCGCCGAGGAACGACAGAGTCTGCTACGCGGCTTTAATCCGCCCAAAAGCCCGCCTCCCTCCTGGCCCACAGTTTGTCAGGCCATTGCCGAACAGACAGCCCGAAATGGCGATCAGCTGGCAGTAGTTGCAGAAGACGGGCAACTCAGCTACGCAGAGCTTGATGCTCTTGCCAACCGCATCGCCCGTGCTGTTATCGCATCTGGTGCTGGTGCCGATACAATTGTTGCCGTTGTTGCAGACCGCAGCCTGTATGCTGTGGCAGGGATGCTCGGCGCACTGAAGGCTGGCGCCGCCTATGTCGGGCTGGACGTTAACTACCCGGCCGAGCGAATCGCCTTTATTCTCGAGGAATGCCAGCCCCCCTGCCTGGTAGGAACCCGGCAACAGCTGGCTGCCATCCCTTTTTCCGGCACCAAAGTCACAAGTGATGCTTCCCTGCCAAAAGATCCCCGTCCACTTGATCCCGATCCGGCAACAGGCGGTGCCAATCTAGCCTATTGTATTTTTACCTCCGGTTCAACCGGCAGACCTAAAGGGGTTCTGATTGAACACCACTCAATGGTCAACTTCATCCACTGGTATGCCACACATCATCAACTGGGATCTGATTCCCGTTTTGGCGCCTTTGCCGCCTTTAGTTTTGATGTCTCTGTGGTGCAGATTTTTGCACCGCTTGTCGCCGGAGCCACCCTCCATATCGTACCTGAAGAGCTGCGCCGTTCTCCCAAAGATCTGGAGGCCTATTTTGACAGACACCGAATCACCCACACCCATTTTCCCACTCAGTTTGCTGAACAGTTTATGCGGATGTGTTCAGCAAAGAGCCTTGAACGAATGATTGTCGGTGGTGATCGGCTGAAATCCTACACCCTCAGTCACTATACCCTCACCAATGAATACGGACCCAGCGAAACGGCCATGGCCTGCCTGAGCCACGATGTGCGTAAAGAAACAACGCAACCACCGGTGGGAAAACCCGTTGCCAATACCCGGATCTACCTGCTCGACTCCAAGGGAAGACTTGCTCCATTGGGGATGCCCGGAGAGATCTGTGTCACCGGAACCGGCGTTGGCCGTGGTTATCTCAATCAGGAGGATCTGACCGCAGCTTCCTTTGTTGCCGATCCGTTTTTCCCTGGTGAGCGGATGTTCCGTACCGGTGACAAGGGCCGCTGGCTGGAAAATGGTGACCTTGATTTTATTGGCCGCATGGATTTTCAGGTGAAAATCAGAGGGTACCGCATTGAACCGGGGGAGATTGAAAACTGCCTTAAGGATCTTTCTGTTATCAAAGAATGCGTTGTTCTCGCTGTCGAAGGACCTGGGGGCAACAAAAATCTGGCCGCATACTATACCGCTGAACAGGAAATTGCGGAAAGCAGTCTCAGAAACCATGTCAAACAACATCTGCCGGAATATATGATTCCCGCTTTTTTCATTGCCCTTGAGAAAATGCCGATAAACCCCAACGGCAAGATCGACAGGGGACAATTGCCCCGGCCGGAAATCAGTGCCCATTCCTGCTCTGAACCCTTAGCACCGCGAAACGAAAAAGAACATAGCATTGCCGATGCCTGGGAACACGTTCTCGGACACCGAAATTTTGGCCTGTTTGATTCCTTTTTTAACAGCGGCGGTGACTCGTTGAATGCCATTGCCCTGCTGGCAGAGCTAAGCGACAGGTTCGCCATCAGTGCCGGTGATATTTTTGCCCATACCACCATTGCCGAACAGGCAGATATCTTCCAGGAAGCGGAAACAGGCCGCACGACCAGGCTGTTACAGCTCAAAAAGCTGGCAGAGCCACCTGAGAAAAACGATCTGCTCGATGCAGCACAATCCCGTTATGAAGAGCGATGCCAACAGGTAGCAACACTCGATCTTGCCAAAGTGCAGCCAGCAAAGCATATCTTGCTCACCGGTGCCACCGGCACCCTGGGCATCTATCTGCTGCGGGAACTTCTGGCACAGCAGGATACCCGGATAACCGCAATCGTACGGGGAAAGAATGACGCCGCAGCAACAAAGCGTCTTGCCGCCCATTATCTGGACAGGTTTCAGACGGAACTCCCGGCAAAAAACAGTCGTCTTACGGTCTGCCAGGGCAATTTGGCCGAAGAGTATCTGGGAATGGACAAACAGCGTTATCAACACTTGTGCCATGAGATTGATGCCATTGTCCATTCTGCGGCCCTCACCAGTCATTATGGCGATTGGCAGGATTTTGTAACCGCCAATATCAGCAGTGTGGAAAATCTTATCTCTTTTGCCAAAACGGATCGGGAAAAGTTTTTCCACCATCTTTCCACCACCTCGATTGCCCATGGCAATATCGAGGGCCAGCCCCAGGTCCTTTTCACGGAATTTGATCTTGATCTGGGCCAGGAGTCAAAAAACCTCTACGTACGATCCAAGCTGGAAGCGGAAAAACAGATCCAAAAGGCCATGGCACAGGGACTGAAGGCCATGGTATACCGGGCGGGGAATATCACCTGCGATTCGGTGAGTGGTGCCTTTCAGAAAAACGTCGAAGACAATGGCTTTTTCCAGCAGCTGCGCGCCTATGTAAATCTTGGCCTTGCCCCGAAAAGTCTTGATGTCCGGAATATGACCTTTGTCGATCTGGCTGCTAAGGCGGTTGTTACCCTGATGCAGCATCCCAACCTTTGTGGCAATACCTTTCATATCCAGAACCCTCATCTGCTGAGTCTTTCATCGGCATTGACAGATGAGACCCTGGGCTTACGCCTTCAGGCATCATCCTTTGAAAAATTCATCGACTTTTTTGCAGAACATGCAAACCGGCCAGGATTTGAGACCTACGTTGAACGCTTGCTGGTCCATCTTGGCTGGCAGGACTGGCTGGCCGCACCATCCCAGACAGCGACACAGATCCAGGTAGACTTTTCGGCACAGGTCCTTGAGGCATGCGGTTTTTCCTGGAGACAACCGGTGGCAGAAGATCTCTCGGGCTTTGTCCACAAGGCCTTGGAAGACCGGGTGGCCCTGCTGCGAGAAGACTCGATTTTTTCAGAGCTTAGTGAAGATGCTCTTTTTGCTTTGGCGGCACGGATCAAACCACGTTTTTTTGCCCCCGAATTTTTATTGCAGCGGGAAGAATATCAGGTTGAGGAACTCCAGCTGGTGATGCAGGGTATGGTGGAAACCTTCCGTCATTCTGCGGCGGGCTGGATTGGCACGGTACGCCTCAGCGGGCCGGGCTTCTGCTTTGGTGAAGAGGCCGTTCCCGCCGACGCACCGGCAATCCATTCCGTGGAAGCGGTTGACCCGGTCCTGGTATTTGCCCTTAAACCGTGCGATCTTCGTGCCCTAATCAGCCGCTTTCCTGAGATTGGTCTCTGTCTGCTGCGCAGCGCCAACAACAAGGTCAACCAGACGGAGCAACTCTATGTCACCCTGTAACCATCGAGGAACACAGAAAATGAAAACCATGACTCCCGAAGATGCCACCCGCCTGGTGCAGGATGCGGAAAAGATGTCAAAGGAAGAGATCAGCAAGTTGCAGCGACAACGGCTGGTTGAACTGGTTCGTTATGTACGCGCTCACTCCCCCTTTTTTCAGAAACATTATGCAAATCTTCCTGAAGACCCAAAACTTGAAGAGCTGCCGATTATCGATAAACGAGGACTGATGGCTGACTACAATAGCTGGGTCACCAATCCCAGAATCCGGCTGACGGAACTCCGCAGCTGGGCGCAAAAAAAAGAAGATTTCTATCTGGACGCCTACACCCATCTCACCACATCAGGTACCACCGGCGAGCCAATGCCCATGCTCCGGGACAGCTGCCATAACAACATTCACGGGGCGATGCTGCGCTTGCGCCTGTTGCGGGGCGGGACCCTGAGCCTTGACCCGTCACGATACCGGATTGCCTCGGTTATTGCCACTGATCCATCGGTTTCCTCATACTCTTCGTTTTGCAAGATCCAGAAACAACGGCCCGAATACGCCGCCAATATGATTGCGATCTCCCCGCAGCAGCCCACCAAGATCATACGGAAAAAACTGCACGACTTCCAACCTCAAATCCTTACCGGCTACCCATCGAGCATTACCTTGATGGCCCTCGAACAACTGCAAGGAAGACTGGCAATCGCTCCCGAATGGATCGCCGTTTCCGCAGAAACCATGAGTTATGCAGCCTATAAAACCATCGAAAAGGCCTTTGGCTGTCCGATTCTCAATAACTATTGCAGTACCGAAGCCGGTGAGGCGGCGATGAGCTGTCGAGAAGGACGGCTCCATATCAACGAAGACTGGGTCATCATTGAGCCGATAAACGAAAAAAAGCACATCGTTGCCCCAGGAGAGATGTCCAACGGTATTCTAGTGACCGATTTGAGCAATTATGTCCAACCGATCATTCGCTACCACGTCAATGATGCCATTCGTCTGCTGCCAGGCTGTAACTGTGGCTCACCTTTTCAGGCTATGGAGATCATGGGCAGAAGCTATGAATCCCTGGAAATTAACGGGAAACAGCTTCCCTTTACCCCGCTCTGGGATATTGCCGCAAGCCAGGTGCCCGGAGCCCTGGTTTTTCAATTTGCCCAGACAGACCCACATCATCTCTGCTATCGCTTTGTGCTCGATATTGGTGTTGACCGTGAGGCCTATTGTACAGAGATAAGACAGGCCGTAAGAAAATATCTTCGTGATGCAGGACTGGGCAAAGAGAGTTTTTTTATCGACCATCACCTGCCAAGGACTAGCAAACGGGGCGGCAAGGTGACAAACTTCGTTGAGGAGTACGAACCGATCATTTCTGCGTCATAGAATATTTTTGCGATGAAACACACCCGAAACAGCCTCCTCTTAAAGAGAAAATTCTTCTCCTATCTGCTGCCAACACTCCTTGTTATGGTCTCCATTTCGCTGGCGACCATCATTGACAGTATTCTGGTTGGCAACCTGCTTGGCCCGGCGGCCCTTGCCGCCATCGGTATGGGGATGCCTCTGATCAGCCTGTTAAACGCGACGTTCACCTTTTTTGCCAGCGGCGGTGTCACCCTGGCTGCGGCCAGTAAAGGGGCAAGGAATCATCAGCATGCCAATCAGCTCTTTACGATGACCATCGCCGGGGGCGTCGTTTCCATGACCATCCTCATGCTGCTGCTCTATGTGCTGCTGCCATCTGTGATACCACTGCTTGTTCAGGATCATTTTGAACTGAAAACGATGACCCTTGCCTATCTGCAGCCCATCCTGCTGGTCGGACCATTTCTGATAGCGGTGATGGGAATCGCCTCGTTCATTCGGATTGACGGCAGACCAGGATATATGGCCGCTATTGCCATTATTGCCAATGTGGTCAATCTGGTTCTTGACTATATCTTCATCGGCTTTTTAGGGATGGATATCTCTGGTGCCGCCTGGTCAACCGTTGTCGGCTATGCCTTGGCCCTGTTCGCCCTTATTCCATATGGACGCGCCACCTGGCGAACCTTTCATTTTTGTCCTCTCAAAATGAGTGATCTGGCATTGTTGAGAAATATCTTGGCTACCGGCTCCCCAAAGGCCTGTTCACAAATATATAGTTTTGTCAGTATGCTGGTGCTTAATTTCTTGCTCCTGCAAGGACTTGGCAGTGCGGCCATTGCCGCTATGACCATCTGCAGAAATGTACTGATGCTGATGGGTGTTATTATCTCAGGCATTACTGAAACCATGCTGCCCATTGTTTCTGCCCTATTTGGAGAAAAAGATTACCGGGGCATTCGTTTTACGGTGCAAAATGCCTTCTCCCTGCTGGTTTTTTCTTCTTGTATTGCTGCCCTGTTGTTTTTTCTTTTTCCCTTACAGGTGGCTGGGCTTTTTGGGGTGCATTCTCCAGAAGAAATCGACACCATTGCCTGGGCCTTAAAACTCTATGCCCTGTCGCTTCCATTTCTTGCGATAAACAGGCTGCTGCAGATTTTTTATCAAACCACCAAGCGAATACCGTTGGCCAATGGTATTGGCATCATGAACGGCTTTCTCTTTCTCTGTCTGTTTGCCATTATACTCTTTGGCTATGCGGTGCAATGGATCTGGCTGGCCTTTGTTCTGGCAGAGATGACAACACTTGCCGTCATCCTTTGTACCGGTGTTGTTATCAGGCGTAAAGACCGAAAGAGCAAAGGGGTACTCCTTCTCTCTGATGACGACAGTAAACCTGTCTGGGACTTTAGTGTTGAGGCCAGCAGACATTCTGCAGTCGAACTGAGCAGCGAGATAATCCGATATTGTACCGAATGTGGCATTGAACAACGTCGGGCAAACTCTTTAGGGATCGCAGTCGAGGAGATAATTTGTAATATCAGCGAGAGTGCTCAGAAAAAAAAGAACAGCAATATCAGACCAACGATTGATGTTATTCTCCGTAAAACTGAAGCTGCACTGCTTATCAGCGTCCGGGATGATGGTCCCCCGTTCAATCCTGTTGTCACCAAAAAGGAAGATGCAGCAATGAGTGGCATTGAGCTGGTGAAAAAACTGGCACTGCATTTTGAATGCACCCAGACCCTTGGTTTTAATAACACCCTGATCAAAGTGGCCATTGAAGACCTTGAAGAAAAACGCCAAGAGACCCTATGAAAAATGGTGCCCGTTCTGAAAAATATCTGAAAAAAACCGTTGCCAGGATAAAAGGCTTGCTACAAGCAAGACTGTCCATACGCCTCTCCTTTTTCACCCTAAGTGCGGTGACGCTGCTCTTTGCCGCAATATTGTACGCCAACTATATTGTTTCCAGAGATATCCATATCAAACAGATCAACAATCTGGGAATTATGCTTGCCAGCAATGTGGAAATGGAGATCGCCAAGGTCTTTGCTGAGGCGGAATCGGTTGCCGACAGCATCAGCTATGCGCTGGAAACACCGGTCAATGAAAATTTCATCCGTACCCTCCAGCAACGCCATGTATTAGCAAGCCCCAATGTCTACGGTACATGCGCTGCCTACGCACCCTTTGGTTTTTCCCGAACAAGGGAGCTCTTCGCTCCTTACACCTATCGGCTCAAAGGAGAGACGGCATATAAGTATCTGGATACGGAAAGCTATCAATACCTGGAACAGGACTGGTTTCGTCTCACCTGGGAAAGTCAAAAGCCGCTGTGGACAGAACCCTATTTTGACAGAGGTGGCGGAGAGACTCTGATGTGCACCTATGCCCGGCCACTTGAGCGTTTTGTTGCAGGAAAGCCTGAAAATATTGGTGTAGTTACTGCTGACATTTCCCTGGGCTGGCTGCAGAAATTGGTGGCAGAACTCAAGGTCGCTGATCGTGGCTATGCCTTTCTTCTCTCGCAAAATGGGACATTTATTGTTCATCCCAAGAGATCCCTCGTCATGGACGAGACTATTTTTTCCCGTGCAGCTAAACTTAATCGACCTGATATTTCCCATCTTGGTGAAAAAATGCGTGCTGGCGAAACGGCATTTGCAGAAATAACTGATCTCCCCGATGTGGGTGATGCCTTTATCTATTACTGCCCCGTGGGTACCGGACAATGGTCACTGGGACTTGTCTTCCCAGAAGAAAAAATATTCCATGATATGAGGATGTTAAGCAGAGACACTCTCATTATTGGCATTGTTGGCTTCGGGCTGCTCTCACTGGTGATTACCCTGCTTGCCAGAACAATCAGCCGTCCCTTGGAAAAGCTGACCACCGCAACCCGGCAGATCGCAGCAGGTCATTTTGATCTTGATCTGCCTATTCCCGATGGCCATGACGAGGTTGCCCAGCTCTCGGTGGCCTTTTCTCAGATGCAAGAGGAACTGCGCTGCTATATTGCTAACCTGACTGCGGCTACTGCCGCCCGAGAACGGATGGAGTCGGAACTATCCATTGCCAGAAAAATCCAGATGGAGATCCTCCCCCAGAAATGCCCACAGCATAACCAGTATGAGATCTTTGCCCAGATACGGCCGGCAAGAGAAGTTGGCGGCGATTTTTATGATTTCTTCATGCTTGATGATAGCAGGCTCTGTTTTTTGGTCGGAGATGTCTCCGGGAAGGGTGTTCCGGCAGCATTCTTTATGGCAGTCACCAAAACCATGCTCAAGGCAATCGCCACACAGGGCCTGCCTCCAGAAAAAATATTACAACAGGTTAACAACGAGCTGGCCCGTCACAACCATTCCCTGATGTTCGTCACCCTCTTTCTTGCCATTTGCGATCTGGATACAGGTCTTCTTCACTATGCCAATGGCGGCCATAACCCGCCAGTGCATCTTGGATCGTCAGGCAAGATCCAGTGGATTCCATCCCTTCGAGAACCCATGCTGGGACCAATGGAAGATTTTTGTTATAGCAGTGCCACCCTGAATCTTGCCCATGGAGATACCATCTTTATCTATACCGATGGGGTTACCGAGGCAATGAATACGCAAAAAGAACTCTACACGGAACAACGATTACTGACCCGATTGACAGAGATGCAAAAAACACGACCCAAAATCGTGATTGATACAATCGAGAAATCAGTTGACGACTTTATTGAAGATGCAGCACAATCAGATGATATCACCATGCTGGCTGTGCAGTTTTTACAAAAAGGAGAACAAAGCAATGAATATTGAGACCTTCACCAAAGAAAAAGGAACTCTGCTGAAAGTTTCTGGACGAATGGACGCCATAACCGCTCCCGATTTTGAAAGCAAATGCCTGGACTTACTCAAAACAGGACAAGTCCATCTCGTTGCCGATTTCAGAGCCCTGGAATATATCAGTTCCGCTGGACTCAGGGCGATTCTTGCCGCGGCAAAGACCTTGAAAGCCCAAAATGGCACCATTTCCTTTTGCGGCGTATCAGGTATGGTACTGGAGGTTTTTAATATCTCCGGTTTTGAACGGATGTTTTCCCTGGCAGATTCCAGTGAGGAATTATGGAAAAAACTCCGGTGAAAACTACGGCAACACCTCTTCGGCTGCCAGCGGCCCTTGCCTCTCTGCAACCGGCAACGACGTATCTTCTAAACCAGCTTAACATCCTGGTGCCAGAGGCAAAATTCGAGATGCAGCTTAGCCTGGTTCTTGAAGAGCTGTTGGTCAATATCGCAAGTTATGCCTATCCAGAGAAAAACGGAGAACTGGAAGTATCCTGTCATCTGGGCAGTGCATCGGGCAAACAAATATTTTATCTCTGCATAAAAGACTGGGGTATTGCCTATGATCCAACAGCACGAAAAGAATTGAAGCATTCCTCTGAAACCACCACCATTGAAAATGCCCAAATTGGAGGAAAAGGACTTGATCTTGTCCATGAGATGACAAATTGTTGTCACTATCGCCGTGACAAAGGGAAAAACATCTTCACGGCTGGTTTTATTATATAACATTCTGGCAGCACATCTTTGGCAATTACTCAGTATCACTGCTGTCTCATAATTTTTTTACAGGATATCAAATAAATATCCTCAAAAAAAATCAATTCAAATTGAACACTACAAACATTATGTCTCATCTTTTGCCAGGCTGCGACTGATAACCCCATGAGCCACCAACGGAACATCAAGCGGCATCGCCTTTTCCATCGCCGCACAAATACATTCCTGAGCCTGTTCAGCCTCTTCCTCAGCGACCTCAAATACCAATTCATCATGGATCTGCAACAATAAGCGGGCGTTCAATCCAGAGGCTGCAAGCTCTTTTTCCACGGCAAGCATCGCAAGCTTGATAATATCAGCAGCAGTTCCCTGGATGGGGGTATTGATAGCAGCCCGTTCCGCAACATCACGGCGCACCTTGTTTTTAGCGTGTATCTCAGGGAGTTCTCGCCGCCTGTTTAACAAGGTGGTCACATAGCCATTTTCTCGGGCCTGCTCGACAATATCTCCCATAAATTTTTTCACCCCTGGATAATGGGCAAAATAACGATCTATAAAGTTCTGGGCCTCACGTCGGGGAATGTTCAACTGTTCAGAAAGCCCAAAACTGGACATTCCATAGACGATACCAAAATTGATGCTTTTAGCGACCCGCCGCATCTCCGAAGTAATCAGCAACGGCGCAACCCCGAACACCTGGGCAGCGGTTGCGGAATGAATATCGGCACCATTCCGAAATGCGGTTAACAAGGTCTTATCCTGGGAATAATGAGCCATGACCCGAAGATCGATCTGAGAATAATCGGCAGCGACAAACACCATGCCGGCTGCGGGCACAAAGGCTTTTCTGATCCGGTTGCCTTCCTCTGTACGGATTGGAATATTCTGCAAATTCGGATTTGAACTGGAAAGACGCCCGGTGGCGGTTATCGCCTGATTAAAAGAGGTATGAATCCGGCCTGTCTTGGGATCACGCAACGCCGCCAGTTTTTCCACATAGGTGGATTGCAGTTTCGTTAAGGTGCGGTATTCAAGAACCTGGGCCGGTAAATCATGTTTTCTGGCCAGTTTCTGCAACACCTTCACATCGGTGGAATAGCCGGTCTTGGTTTTACGGCCATGGGGCAGCTCTAATTTTTCAAACAAAATCTGGCCAAGCTGCTTCGGGGAGTTAATATTAAATTCTTCACCAGCCAGAGTATAAATATCCTTTTCATACTCGCCAAGTCGTGCGGCAAATTCCTCAGAAAGCTCGGCAAGCACCCCTTCAGCAACGCAAATCCCTCGAATCTCCATCGCCGCAAGCAGAGGCAGCACAGCCATCTCCACCGTATAAAACAAATTATCAAGCTCTTTTTCTTCAAGCTCGCCAGCAAAGTTCTCCCACAGCATCAAGGTTCCATAAACATCTTCACAGCTATAGGTACAGGCAGTCTCAAGCCCTACATAGGCAAAACAATCCTCACGTTTATCCCCGGCAACCACCTGCTCAAACGAGGTCAACTGCAAATCATTTGCCAGGCAGAGATCATCAAGTTTTAAGGATCGTCCCGGAACCTCAAGGAGATGGGCAGCCACCATGGTATCCACCAGCTGCCCAGCAAGAGCCACCCCCCATTGCTTGAGAAAAACGGTATAATCATATTTGAGATTATGCCCAATCTTCGTCACCTCTTTGGCGAGTAAAAGCGGACTTAGAATTTCTTGAACCACTTTTTCATCCAACTGGCCT
>PDWJ01003200.1_pt1 | contig 19347 bp, 17 predicted proteins | sample 1430881 | NCBI WGS metagenome assembly PDWJ01 (sample SAMN01162460, study PRJNA174530) | Oral metagenome, whole genome shotgun sequencing project. | biome: Marine environment; feature: Marine mammal; material: Swab sample of the gingival sulcus; isolation source: swab sample of gingival sulcus...
GTCTGGACGAAGGGGCGTGCGCCGGTGCAGCGGGCGTTGCGGCGGTCGAAGCGACCGCCCATCGACACGCAGGAGAGGCAGAGCCCGCGCCGTTGCGGGTTGAGCACGTTGGTGTTGCACATCGCCGCGTTGAGCTGGATCGGCGGACGGGCGCCAACGCAGCGACTGGTGCGACGATCGAAGCGGCCGCCGTTGTTCACGCAGCGGTAGCAGGCCATGAGACGACCGCGCATGTGGACGTGGGTGCGGCACATCGCTGCGGTGGTCTGGATGAAGGGGCGTGCGCCGATGCAGCGGTTGTTGCGTACGTCGAAGCGACCGCTCTGCGATACGCAGGAGAGGCAGAGGCTGAGCTTGGCCCGGTTGCGCACGTTGCGGCGGCAAGCGGCGGCGTTGGTCTGGATTGGCTGGCGCAGCACGGCGCCGGCGATGGGACCTGGGTGAGCGGCCACCGGGCGGGTGTGGAAGCATCGTTTGTCACGCACCCGATAGAAATAGCCGTGGCGAGTGCAGCGGATGCAGTGTGTGCGGGCGCGGATGCTGCGGCGGTAGCGCGCGACGCACTGTTGGTTGGAGTTGAGGTAGACGTCAGCGCTCGCTATCGAGGGTGCGACGAGCAGCGTCAGCACACCGGCGGAGAATGGGAGCAGCGAGGCGGTGAGTGTGGTCACACGCTGGCGCATGAGGACCTCCTTGAAAACGTGGTCGCAGGTTTGAACGAGCGACCCTAACACGACGGATTGGCGCGGCGCGCTATTCAGAGCAGAAAACGTTCGAACGCAAGGCCGGTAGGCGATGACGAGAGCGCAGACCGCTATGTCTCCCGACTCCACGTTGGTTATGTCTCCCGTCTCCACGTTGGTTATGTCTCCCGTCTCCACGTTGGTTTTCGAAATCACGTCGGTTTTGGCTCGCTCGTAGCTTGCCAACAACAGGCCTCTTCCTCGCTCCAACGCGATGAATCCGTGTCCTTGGCGCAGCTCAATCCTGCGAGTTCGGCGCCCTCGGTGGTCGAGACCTGCTGCGTATGCGTTTAATAACACGAGGAAAAGCCATGCAACTGCCCATGGTGGGCCGTCGAGGTCCAGGTGCAGCCACCGCGACAGATCTCGCCCCAGGCGCGGTCCCGACACGCGCCCTGCAGCGTCGACTTGTCGAACTCGCGATAGGAAGCAAAGGCGTTCGGATCATTCCAGATATCCGCCAGCGAGCCCCCGCGCTTCCTCATGGAATCGTGGGCTATTGGCGCTCGCCAGCAGCGCGCGTTAGCGCACCGTGGCATGCTCGGTCCCGAGGACAGTGGGTCGCGGTACCAAGACGTCAAAGGAAGGTGCTATGGAGTTGATAGACGCGATCAGCGAACGCCAAAGCGTACGCAGCTTCGAAGCTGAAGCGATCGACGATGAGACGATCCGCGAGCTGATCCACCTCGCCTCGCTCGCGCCGAGCCCGAACAACGCTCAGCCTTGGCGCTTCATCGCGCTGGCCAACGCCGAGCTGCTCGGTCAGATGAAGGCCGCGGTCTTGGAGGCCGTCGACTCCTTGCCCCTCGACACCACGAGCGAAGAGGGCCGAAAGGCGCTCAAGAAGGTGCGACACTTCGCGACCTTCTTCGCCGATGCGCCCCTCGTCGTCGCGGTGTTGCTCAAACCCTACCAGGCGGTGGTGCATGCTGCCCTCGGACCGACGAGCCCCCGGCCAGAGGCGGTGAACATCCTGCGGGGTCAGCCTGATCTGCAGAGCGTCGGCGCGGCGGTGCAGAACCTCCTGCTCGCGGCGACCGATCGCGGCCTCGGTGGTTGCTGGCTCTCGAGCCCGTTGATGGCTCGCGAGGCGCTCGAGGGGCTGCTCGGCGTCGACGAGCCGTGGCGGCTCGCGACCCTCGTCGCGTTGGGCAAGCCCGTGACGCCGCTCCCGGTCCGCGCGCCGCGCAAGGGTCTCGGCGTCCTGCTCGAGATCCGCCGCTGAGCGCGCTCCGGCCCCGTGCTACAGTCGATGCGTGCGGATCCGGGAGATCATCGGCGACTTCGATCGCTACCTCGCTGCCTGCGGCCATAGCTTCGAGGGGTTGGTGATCGGGCGCACGGCCTTGGAGCTGATGGGCATCCAGACGCCGGCTCGCCTCGACCTCGAGCCTCGGGTCGAGGTGGTCTACCCTCAGCTGCCCGAGATCGTCATTGAGGCTGCCGAGGCGTTCGCCTCTGCGCGGGCCCTGTCGCCTGGTTGGTTGCATGGCTGCAGCGCCACGGACCTGGTCATCCGGCTGCCCAAGGGCTGGACTCGCCGGATGCGCTTGACCACCTTCTCGGGCCGCTCGATCTTTCTCCACAGCCTGGCCCGACCAGACTTGATCGCGGGCCGCTTGCTAGCCTACCTTGAGGGGCGGGCGAGCCTCGACGACTGCCTGGTGTTGGGCATCCTGCCCGGCGATCTGCAGCGCTCTCGAGAGTACCTGCTCGAGCAGCATAGCGAGCTCTCGTGGGAAGAGCAGGTCGACCGCGTGCTGCGGCGCGTGGAGCAGGCGCTCTTCGAGCGACAGCCAGAGCGCCACGGCACGTTGCGAAACCCCGCCAGCTTGGCCTGGTCCCAGCAGCGCAGCCTGATGCGGCCACGTTAAGAGCACTCCTACACATCCTTCCCGTCGCCGAGCACCGCACTGCCAGCCGCGTTCTAGGCCTCAGAGAGCTCGCGGTACCCCCCGTATGGCTCGTGTCTTCGGCTACGAAAGCGGCGCGGCGGCTCAGCACACGTTCGAAACCGCGCCGGTCGCGTACGACGTTACGACGTTACGACGTTACGACGTTACGTCTTCTGGTGCTCGCCTGACGTTTCGTTCGGGTACGATCCGCGCCGTCTTGCGGTCTCGACCACGACGACGCGGAAGAGCTGCGGCAGCTCGGGTGCCAGCCGTCGATGAATCCAGCGCGCGACGCCCTCCGCGCTCGGATCGTCCATGCCGACGACGTCGTTGAGCAGGTGGTGATCGATGCGCTCGAAGAGCGGTTGCCAGGCCGCCGTGATGTCGCCGAAGTCGATCACCCAACCCAGCCGAGGATCGACTGGCCCCCGGACGTGCAGCTCCACGGAGAAGCAATGACCGTGAAGGCGATGCTCGGGATCGTCTCTTGGAGCGCCGGGGATGAAATGGGCGGCCTGCACCCGGTAGCGCTTCATCAGCTCCATCACGGGAGGGTCGGAGAGGCTCATGCTTCCCATCGAGGTCGCGTTCTCGTCGTGCTGCATCACGCTGGCTGTTTAGCAGGACGCTTCGCGACGGTCCATCGATGGTGATCGGGAGCTTCCCCACACCTTCGGGACCGAGCGGGGTGCTGAGCTGCCGCGCCGCTTTCGTAGCCGAAGACACGAGCCATACGGGCGGTACCGCGAGCTCTCTGAGGCCTAGAGCGCTGACCACCTGACCTCCCGTCGCTGCGCTGGTCTGCGACATCACGGCGGTTGTTGCTCGTCGGTTGCGTGCTACCAGCAGGCGCCCTCCTCGCTCCTACGCCGTGATTCCGCATCCTTCGCGCAGCTCGGTCCGGTAATGTAGGGAAGCTCTTAGATCGCGTCGTCGAGGATGTCGAAGAAGCGCCCGAGGGCTAGGGTCAGCGCGAGGGTGTCGGCGACGCCCCCCATGGTCAGGTTGTCGGCGCGGTAGTGTGCGTCACGGGCACGGAGCCAACGGTCGACCTTGGCCGGCCAGGTCAGGCCGTCGAGCAGCGCCGCGAGCTTGGCGCCGTCGGCGCGCAGCTGCGCGAGGCCGCGTTCGCCGCAGCGATGCAGCGCCGTCGTGTCTTCGAGCGTTTGCATCACCAGCGCCATGACCCGATAGCTCGCACGACGCGGATCTTCGCCCCGCGCTCGCGCCGCCCGGTAGCAGGGCAGGGCGCCTTCGAAGATCAGCGGCAGCCCAGCCCGGGCTTCCCCCACGATGCCGCTCACACCATAGCGCTCCCGAGCCCCGGACCCGTGACTCCCGAGCACCGGCTCTGCGGCGAAGTGACGCGTAGCCAGCGCGCTCATCTCCTCGCGCCAAGCCGAGGTGGCGGGCGCGCCAGCGGCGAGCTTCGCGTCTGGATCGGGGAGCGCGGCGAGCAACAGCCCGCCCAGAAAGATCTGGCCCGCGTGGGTGTTGCTCCCCGCTGTACGCCACATCCGGGCCTCGGCCTCGAGCCCGATCGCAGCCAGCGCCGGCAGCTCGGCGCCGCTCGCTCGGGCCTCGAGCAGCGCGTCGAAGTAGCGTGGCAGCAACGCTACGGAGCGGAGCATCGTCGCGGCGTCGAGATCGGGGTGTGAACCGACGCTCTCGAGATCGACGAGCCCCGGCTTCGGCGTCAGCTCGAGCTCCGCGCGCGCTCCAGCGACCAGCGCGTCGGCCAGCAGCTGACCGCGACGCTGCTCTCCACGAGCCTCCGCGAGCAAGGCGTTGACGCGGCGCTGGCGGGCCCGCGGGTCATGACGACCGCCGCGCACGCAGCCCTGAGCGGGCGCGCCGCAGAGCAGACAGCGGCGCGGTGGTGAGCCAAGCGCGCGGCGATCGAGGGGGGCAGCCGTGGCGGTGACGTAGACGTCGAGATCCAGCAGCCGCGCCCAGGGTTCCCCAGCCTCGATCCCCATCGCCGCTCGCTTCAGCTCCCTCGGCTCGACCTCGGGATCGGCGGCGGCGATCAACCACGGCCCGAGGATGTCGACGCCTCGATTCATCAGCCGAAGCTGGTAGTCGTCGCTCAGCAGCGCCCACCCGCGTCGCAAGACCGCCTCGACCCCGGGGAGCTGCTTGTCGGGGCCAGGGATGTTGGTCGTGAAGGATACCACGGCGGGGGCTCCGCCGATGCGTGCCTCAGCCAGCGCGCTGTCGAGGTTGCGTTGCCGCGCATCTCGCGCCGCGAGGATCGCCCGCGTTAACCTCGCGGCGCTCAACACGCCCTCAGCGGGCAACGCGCCGCACGGTGTCGATGATCGTGCCGTCGCGGTACTCGATCAAAGCCACGATCTCGTCATCGAACTCGACCTCCCGCGGCTGCCCCGTAATGCCGCAGATCTCCTCATGGAGCGCGCGGATGTCGATCACCGGCAGCCGAGCGTCGCGCAGGCGCTGCGCCAGGCCCTCGCGCCGTGGGTTCACCGCGATCCCACGCTCGGTGACGATCACGTCGACGGTGTCTCCCGGGGTCGTCACAGTGGTGACGCGCTCCTGGACGATAGGCAGCCTCCCACGCAGCGCAGGCGCGACGATCACCGCCAGCTTGGCTCCAGCCGCCGTGTCACAGTGGCCGCCAGTGTTATGCAGTAGATAACCCGTCGACTCGGTGTTGACGTTGACGTTGAAGTCCACATCGATCTCGGTGGCGCCGAGGATCACGCAGTCGAGCTGATTGACCACCGCCCCGCGGTTGAAGGGGTTGGCGTAGAGGTTGGCGCTGATCTCCTGGTGGGCGGCGTTCTTGCCGATGGACGCGACCGCGGCGAGGTCAAAGCACTGCACGTCGAGCAGGGCGCGAAAGAAGCCCTGCTCGAGCATCTCGACGAAATAACCCGTGATGCCGCCGCAGCCGAAGGAGCCCTTGATGCCCTTCTCCCCCATCTTCTGCTTCACGTTGTCGGCCACCGCGAGAGAGGTGCCACCAGCCCCCGTCTGAAAGGAGAAGCCGTCCTCGAGCAGCCCCGCGGCTTCGATCACGTCGGCGGCGTAGCGGGCGATCTGCAGCGCCGCGGGGTCTCGGGTGATCCGAGTGGTGGTCGAGACGATCTTTGACGGATCGCCGAGGCTCTCCACCTCCACGACGTAGTCGACCATATGTTGAGGGATCGAGACCGGCATCGCGGGGAAGGGCACCAGATTGTCGGTGACGGCGACCACGGCGTGGGCGTACTCGGCGTCGGTAAAGGCATAGCCGAGGCTGCCACAGGCTGAGGGTCCGACGGTGCCATTCATGTTGCCCAGCTCGTCGCAGCAAGGCGCGGCGATGAAGGCGGCGTCGACCCGCACCTCGCCGTCGACCAGCGAGCGAGCTCGGCCGCCGTGGCTGCGTACGGTGATCGGGCAGTCGAGCTGTCCCTTGCTCACGAGCTCCGCGATCAGCCCGTTCACGCCGCACTCGAAGCGCGTGATCGTGCCGTTGCGAATGAAGGGGATCAGCGCGGCGTGTACGGGATGGATCGAGCTCGAGGCGATGCCGATGTCGCGGATGCCCATCGCGTCGATCTCGCCAACGAGCTGGTTGAGCAACGCGTCGCCGTTGCGGAGGTGATGGTGCGTAGCGATGGTCATGCCGTCGCGTAGGCCCACCGCCTCGATCGCCTCGCGCAGGGAGCCGAGCAGCTTCTTGTTACCCGGGTTATGGCGCTTCAGCCGTCGCGGCGCGCGATCGCGGTCGGGGAGCCTGGAGAAGGGATCGGAGTAGGGTTCGAGGTCGCGTCCGCGCCAGCTAGCGGGGATCTCGCGGCCGAGAGCGTTCTTCGCCATGGTGGCCCTCATCGCGCCTACGCGCGGTTTCAAGAGAAGCGGTCGAGCTATCGTTCAGCCAGCGTCGCCATGGATTACCTCGTCGGAGAGGTCCACGGTGTCCTCGGCAACGAGGCCCATCGAGACGGCGGTCTTGAGCATCCGTGCCGCGCGCTTGACCACTGGCGCGTCGACCATTCGTCCGCGGAGCGAGATCACGCCCGTGCCGAGCTCGCGAGCTCGGCGGATCGACTCCATCACCTCGAGGGCGTAGTCGATCTCGGACCGCTTCGGGCGGAAGATATCGTGAACGACCTCGATCTGCCGCGGGTTGACCAATGACTTGCCCGTGAAGCCGAGCGTCTTGATCTGCTCGGTCTCGCGGCGCAGCCCCTCGACGTCATCGACGTCGGCGAAGATCGAGTCGATCGCCTGGACGCCGCTAGCCTTGGCCGCCCAGAGCATGCGGTTACGCGCGGTGAAGAGCTCTTGTCCACCCTTGGTGCGCTCGATCTCCATCGAGGCCGTGTAGTCCTCGGCGCCGAAGGCCAGCGCCACGATGCGCTCGGAGGAGCGCGCGACGTCGAAGGCGTGGATCACGGCGTGGGCGGTCTCGATCGAGGGGATGATCTTGAATCGCCCGAGGCGGCCGTCGAAGCTCTCCTCGAACTCGGTGAGCAGCGTGTCGAGGTGTTCGACGACCTCCGGCGTGTCGGCCTTCGGTAGGCGGATGCCGTCGGGAAGCGCCGGCAAGACCTCGCGCAGGTCATCCTCGGCGTAGGGTGTGTCGAGGCCGTTGATCCGCACGAAGACCTCTTGCCGTCTAACCGCATAGCCATCGAGGAACTTACGGACCAGGATCCGCGCCGCGTCCTTCTCGGAGAGCGGCACGGCGTCCTCGAGGTCGAGCTGCACCACGTCGGCGTCGAAGATCGTGACGTTCTGCAGCATCGAGGGCATGTTGCCGGGCACATAGAGCAGCGACCGGCGTAGCTTCAGCTCGCTCTCCATCAGCTCTGTTCTCCTGGGCCCTCGCCCTGTAGGTCATCGGGGTAGGCGCGGGGCACCGCGTCCGCGTCCGCGCCCTCGTGGTCGTAGGCGTTCATGTAGATCGTCTCGACTCCGCCCGTGGCCGAGCGGTGGCGCGCCACGCCCTCGGCGCTGTACTCGGTAAACAGCAGCTCGCAGGTCGCGAAGACTCGCGCCCCAAGGAGCCGGCCGCCGACCACCTGGCCGTTGGAGCGAGCGGCGGTGACCACCAGCTGGCAGTCCGGGTTGCCCAGCTCGTCGGGGAAGAGGTTGCCCTCGAGCGAGAGCAGGTTCAGCGGCCCCTCGACGCGGTGGATCGGCATCCGGGGCCAGGTGATGGGCAGCTTCGAGCCGGCGCGGATGTTGGCGAAGGTCACGTTGGAGATCGAGCCCTGAGCCGAGAGCACGACGCCCTGGCTGACCTTGGCCCGCTGAGCGAACTCGAGGAGGGCGCCGGGGAGCTCGCCTCCGGGTTCAATCTTGACCAAGAAGCGTCGCTGCAGCTTGCAGGGGGTAAACCAGACCCGTTGGTCAGTGTCGCTCATCGCGGGCCCTCCTCGTCGTTCGCGGTCATCGCTCGGCGGAGGGCGGTCTCGATGCGGGCGTCGATCGCGTAGTCGAGCGCTCCGCGATCGGAGACGCGCAGGCGGCCTCGCTCGACGCCGAGCCGCTGCAGGTTGGTCTCGACTCGCTCGCGGATCAGCTGCTCGAACTGCTGCTTAACCGTCGACTCGATCTCGATCTCGAGGGTGTCGGCCGGCTCGACGAAGACCATCAGATCGCTGGACTGCACTGTGCCGGCGCTGGCCTTACGTTTGATATCCATCGGGGCTCCTCGTATCCGGATAGCGTCAGAGTTTAGCCGTGGCGACTTGCGCAGGCTCGCAAGCGGTCGATGATCGGGCGCGCCTCGTCGCTCTGCAGCGCCGCGAGGGTGGTCGGGGGCAATAGCTTGTCGAGCTGCGACGCGTTGGCGCCCTGTGTGCGAAGTAGCTCTCGCACCTGCGTCGCGCTGACGAAGGGGAGCTCGTGACGGCCACCGTCGCTGCTGTCGGTGTTGGCGCAGCGCCGGCGCTCCAGCTCGACGAGCTCGAGGCCGAAGCGGGGCAACAGATGCGCCATCGTCTCGTTGTATTGGCGCGTCGTAGCGCAATAGGGCTCGTGGCCGACGAAGCGCCGCACGAGCCCGAAGAAGGGCGCGATCTGCTCGGCGAAGAGCGTGAGGTCGATCTCCATCTGGAGCGCCGGGATGTCCTCGTCGCGCTTGAGGAAGTAGGCCGGAAAGGTCTGGGCGCTGACCGCGTAGCAGCCGCTGCCGAGGACTACGACGTTGTCGAGATCTGCCGTGCCCTCCTCGACGAGGCGCCGGCGCAGGGCGTAGGGAAACGCAGAGCGATCCTCCTCGACGACGAAGACGTAGAGCGTGTCGCAGCGCGCCGCGGCGTGCTCGACCAGGTAGCGATGGCCTAGGGAGAAGGGGTTGGCGTTGACCACAACCGCGCCGTTTTCCCCCGGCCGACGAAGCTGGGTATGGGCCGCGAGGTAACGCGAGAGGCCGCCGCCGTGCTCGAGCAGCGCGGCCTGCCCGGCCGTGGCCAACAGCGTGAAGTTCAGCTGCTCGAAGCTGGGGGCGTACTCGGGCTTGGTGAAGACGAAGAGGCTCTCTTGGCCTGCCTCGAAGGCGCGCCGCAGGAGCTCGCTGGCGAGCTCGCCGAGGAGCGCGCCGCCCTGTGCCTCCGGGGCCAGGGCGAACATCTTCAGCACGTTGTCTTTCCGCGCCGCGGTGCCGAGCAGCTGGTCCGCTTCGTGGACGCCGACGAGCTCATCGATCTCGGCCTCGAAGCAGAGGCCTGCGGCCTCGATCAGCTTGCGGGCGTGCTCACGATCTCCTTGCGAGAGCAGGTCGACGATCATCGACTCCAGCCATACACCCCAAGCCAGATCGGGAAAAGAGAAGAGTTCGGAAAGACGTCAACGAGCGAGGCGTGCGCTCTGCCTGGTCCCCCCCTTGGGGCGCGATAGCCTCAATTGCGCGCCAACCAACCGGTGAAGAGGAGAGGCTCGGAGGTCAGAGATGAGATGGCCTAGGAGCGGTGGATAGCGGTCGTCGTGATGGGCGGGTTCGTAGCGGCAGGCTACAGCGACGACAACGCAGCGGGGCGGCGGGACTTGGCGACACCGCAGGATCAGGCGGCGCCCACGGGTGACTCCGCGCGTAACAGGGTCACCCCGGGCGACCTGGCGTCGGTCTACAACCTGACGGTCAACAACCTCACCGTGCCGGCTAACTTCGCGGCGCTGAAGGCGCTCCTGGTGCAGCTGACCACGACATGAGGGCGCCCTCTGCGCCTCACGACCAGGTCGTCCAGCGCTGACCGGCGTCCGATCTCGCCGATCCGTGGCGATGGGAGAGCTGGCGATGGGAGAGCTGGCGTTCGCCGATTGATTGGCACCCGCAGGTGCCTCCCTCGCTCTACGCTGTGATTCGTTCGGCCGCTGCACCTGATGGGGGTCAGCATCTACGCCTGAATTGCATTGTAAGTACCTGTTTTTGTTGATTTTTCGTTGCGAAGGTGTCTCCCGATGAACACCCGCCCCAAAAAATACGCAACACCGACGAACTCCTGGCGATAAGGCAGCACGCAAGCAAGCATCAAGAGCTTCCCCACACATTCGGGACCGAGCCGGGTGCTGAGCTGCCGCGCCGATTTCGTCGCCGAAGACATGAGCCATGCGGGTGGTATGGCGAACGTTCTGAGGCCTAGAAGGCGGCCGGCAGTGCGGTGGCCGGCGACGGGACGCATTTGTAGGGGTGCTCTCAAGACAGGAGACGACGATGCCTGGTATCGATCCAACCATCCGAAACGCCGCCCGAAACACCTTTGCGACTCTAGAAGACACCCTCGGTGTCGAGACCCACAAGAGCTCTGCTGGAGCCGGTGGTGTCACGAAAGAATCGGGGGAAGCGAAGAAGCCCCCATTGACCAAGCCGAACGATCGCATCGACTATTATGACGCCCAGCGCCCAGCCTACCTCGACATGGTGCAGCGTCCGCCCAAGCTGGGCGACATCGACAAGCGCATGATCAGCGTCGGCCCGCTGAAGACATCGCCGCGCTTTTCAGGCAAGGAGGAGGCGCCGCTTCGGAGAACGCCGGAGATGGGTAACCGTGGCCCAGGTTGGAACCCCACGACGAAGCGCAGCGCGGTGAGCACTAAACGCGGATCTACGCTATCCAAGGCTGAGCAAGCCGAACGCCGGCGAGTTGCTCGTCTCTCTGACGGCATTGGCTTTGCTCATGGTTCGGCACGACTGGACAAGGCAGCCGCACGTCGTTGGCTGAGCTCGCTGTCTTGGGAGGAGAGAGGCGTCTTGCGCGGCAGTGGTGGTCAGATCACGTTGATAGCGGGCGCAAGCGGGACAGGTAAGCCAGCGATCAACAAGCGCCTGGCCCAACAGCGCGCAAAGGCCGTAGCTGCCTTCCTAAAGCAGGAGCTTGGGGCACGGTGTGAGGTTCGCGTTGAGTTGCGCTGTGAGGCCGTGACCGGTAAGGACAACGCAAAAGCGCGCTCTGTTCGGATTCGTCTCGACACGACCCCGGAGGAAGCAATGCGACGCTTTATGGAGGGCGGCAAAGCGAAACCGAGACAGCGTTCGCAAGATCCGATCAGCTTTGGTCTGGCTAAGCGTGCGCTGGCTGGTCGACGCTTCTAGTCGAGAGCGTCGTAGGCTGCGACACCTTGTAAACGAGAGCATCTTGCAGAGAAGTCGGCTAGACGCCATCCTCACAGGTCTCGAGAGCACCCCTACAGATGCCGGACCGAGCCAGGTGCTGAGCTGCCGAGCCGAATTCGTAGCCGAAGAAATCAAGAGGCTGCTCGAGCCGATAGTGGAGACGTTCGAGAGGTTGGGCAGCTATGATGGCAACGATGCGAAACCTCGTCCGATCACTGGCCCTCACCCTAGCCATGGCGCTGCCGTCAGCCTGTGGCGACGACTCCAACGCGATCTGCAACAAGATCTACGACGAATGCGCCGGCGCGCTGGTTGACGACCAGGGCGGCTCGATCTCGCGGGAGGCCTGCATTCGGCAGCTCGACGACCTGGCGAGCGAGCAACCCGAGACCGTACGGCGCATCGCTAGCTGCGTCGCCGAGAACGCCTGCGACGCGCTGGCGGGCTGTTTTCAGTGAGTGCGCCTAAGAGCACCCCCTACACATTTCTTTTGTCGCTGGGCACAGCCCTGCCGGCTCTCTCGTCGCCGGGCACAGCCCTGCCGGCCGTTTTCTAGGCCTCAGAACGCTCGCCAGACCACCCGTATGGCTCATGTCTTCGGCTATGAAATCGGCTCGGCAGCTCGGCACCCGGCTCGGTCCCGAACGTGTGGGGGGTGCTCCTATAGCGAGGGGCTGCTAACGCTTGATGAGCTTGTAGTCGCTATCGTGGAAGGTCGAGGTGATGCGCATTTTTTTCACCAGCGGTATGTGGATCCAGACGTCAATATAGCCGCTCTTGCTCACGCTGGCGACCTTGCCTTGCTTCACGAAGAGCGTCTTGAGGTATAGGCTTTTCACCATGAACGGCAGGTTCGCCGGGCGACCCTCGACCATCAGCAGGCGGTAGTCGTCCGAAGCGACGGCGACGCGACCCCGCAGGTGTCTCGAGGTCTTCGCTCTAGGCAGCAGCTCCAGCTCGTAGGCGTCGATGCCCATCACCTTGATCTTACGAGCATAACGCAAGGCGTACTGGCTTCGCCCTTCGGCGCCGAGCACCTTGTACATCGGCTTTCGCTTCCGCTTGGGCTGGCAGGCGGAGGCCGACGCCACCTTGCCATCGACCATGCATGAGATCGTCGTCACCCGCGGCTTGCCACCGTCGACCTTGCCAAAGACCTTCTGCACGACAACTCTCTTGGAGGTGATCTTACCGCTCGAGTCGCGCTTGATCACCACCGCCCGGCGACGTAGCTCGTAGCCCCGGTAGGTGGCCTTGAAGGCCTTGAAGGCCTTCTCCATCCCGGCGCGAATCGACGCGGTGGTAGGCGCCTGGGCGCGCGCTGGCGTCGTGGCGCAGGGGAGAAGAACCAGCGCCGCGACACCGCATAACCCCCTTGTCTCAGCCTTCATTGAACCCTCCTACCAGCTGCGCCTCCCGTATCACCAGAGATCGACCAGCCAGATGTCGAGGTTGCCGCTTCGGTTAGACTCGAAGGCGATGGTCCGGCCTGAGGGGGACCAGCATGGCGCCCCGTCGTAGTCGTCGCCCTGGGTGATCAGCTGCGGAGTCGCCAGAGGAGTCGTGACGTCCAGGATCGCGATACGTGCGCCCCCGTTTCCGCCCGCGTCGGTGGAGTAGACGACGTAGCGACCGTCACGGCTCCAGCTGCAGTCCGTATCCTCCGAGCTGCCGGTGGTGATCTGGTGGAGTAGGCCGCTGTTCGCCGCCACGGTGTAGAGCTTCCACCGGCCTGAACGCTTTGACTGAAAGAGGATCGTTTCCCCTGCCGGTGACCAGTTGGGCGCCCAGTCCTTGGCGCTGTCGTTGGTCAGGCGTCGCAGCTGTGTGCCATCCGCTCGGATCACGTAGATGTCCCAGTTGTCGTCACGCTTCGACTGGAAGACGACCCGATCGCAGCTCGGCGACCACGTCGGCTCGCGGTCGAGGGAGGGGCCGTCGGTGAGCATCTTCGCGCCGCTTCCATCAGCTTTGATGGTCCAGAGGTTCTCTTGTCCTGAGGCGTCGGAGCTGTAGACGATCCGATTGGTCTTCGCGCACCACGCCGATCCTGGGAGGTTGACGGCGTCGTGGTTGGCTAGGGAGGTCAAGGGGGTGGCGTTGTTGCCATCGGCGTCCATCAGCCAGATGTCGAAGCTGCCGTGGGCTCGCCTGGTCGAAAAGGCGATCTGCGCCCCCGAGGGGGAGAAGAGCGGGTTCTGATCACTCTCGCCATCGGTGGTCAGGCGCCGGGGAGGGCCAGGCCGAAAGACCTGGGCGTCGAGCAGGTCATGGCGTGCGTCTTGTGCCCCGTCGTAGGAGGTCTGCTGGTCCTGGGCTCGGGCCTCGAGGGGCGGCGGGAGGTCCCGAACGTTGTGCTCCCCTGCGGGCCTACCGTCACCCTCGCCGTAGCGCAAGACCCCCACGCAGCAGCAAGCGCCGAGGGTCATCAACAGGAGCGCTCCGAGCCACAGTCGCCCCCGGAGCCTGCTCGAGAGCACCCCTGCACATTCGGGACCGAGCCGGGTGCTGACCTGCCGAGCCGATTTCGTAGCCGAAGACATGAGCCATACGGGTGGTACGGCGAACGTCCTGAGGCCTAGAGAGCGGCCGGCCGTGTTGTGCCCGGCGACGGGAGGAACGTGTAGGAGTGCTCTCAAGAGGCCGCCCGTAGCGTCACCATCGCCAGCGTATGCAACGAGAGGGAGAAGGTTGTCCCCTTCGTCGTCGTCGTCACCGCCAGAGCGCGATCAGCTTCGCCGGGGCGCGACTGGACGCCGACGCTGAGGTCGTCGCCGCGCGTCGCGAGGGAGACGTCGAAGCTCGCATCGCGAGGGGTGTACTCGCCTACGCCTCCCTCCCCGAGGCCATCGAGGTTCGCGCAGAGCAGCTGCATGGCGCCCTCCTGTGTACGGCGCAGATCCATCACCACGGCCTTCGGAGCGTTGGTTTGGATCTGTCGACCTCCGTCGCCGAGGGCCTCCTCGACCCTCGCGAGCACGCTTGGGTCGTCATCGTTGAAATAGACCTTGCCAAGGCGCCACGACGAGAAGAAGATCTCGCCGGCGCCATATGTGTGCCTCGTCCAGGGGCTGTCTTTGAGACCGAAGGCGGTCAGGAGCCGTGACGCCTTGCTCTGCTTCCCCGCCTCGTCATAGGTCGCGACGTCGTTCCCCGTGACGATCAGTCGTCCGCCTTTGGAGACGAAGGCCTGGAGCGCCGAGAGCAGCTCTTTCGACATCGCGACCATGCTCGGTGCCACGAGGAGCTCGTAGCGGTTCAAGGTCTCGAGGGTTGCGTGGGGGCTGGTGACGACGTCATAGGGGATGTGGGCATGCACCAGGGTCTTATGCCAGCCGCGGTAGTCTCCGAGGTAGGCGAGGCGTTTCGCCGAGTCGAAGTCGTTCGTTGACCACCAGAGCTCGTCGTTGGGGTTGAGCGAGGTGTAGAGGCCCACCCCAGCGTTGCGATCGAGGAAGTCGCGGCTCGCCGAGGAGAAGAGGATCGCTGTGCTGTTGGCCGAGGTCGAGCGATAGATGTCGATGTTATCAGTCAGCCACCCGAACATCTTCTTTCGGTAGGCGTGACCGACGGAGGTGTTCATGATCGGGATCTTGCTCTCGTAGGGGTTGTTGCCTGTGGTGATGGCCAGAGCCATCACATGCTCGGCATCATCCTCCTCGAGGCCGTAGGAGAAGATCCAGGAGGCGCGTGGGTGGGACACACCCCTCGCGTGCCGCATCATCGCGGTCATCGACATCCAGTCGTCTGCCGACGCGTGGCGCATGGCGGTGGCGTCGCTGACGGCGTCGACTTCCCAGACCCGGTAGACATCGCCGTCGTCCGCGGCGGCGCCGTCGAGGCCCTGAAGCGTGCCCGCGTTGTAGTCCATGGTCACGGTCTCGATGATCACCTCAAAGGTCGGCCGGATCCGCTTCGCCGAGGCGACGACGTTTTGCTCGAACTCCCAGATCTGTTGGTGACGCCACATGATCCAGCGACGAACGACAGGATCATCCCAGACCATGTCGTTGGGGATCTCGAGGCCGGTCTCTTTTTTGAACTTCGCGCTGCAGGCCGGGCCTACACAGGGCCACTCGCCGACGATGTCGGAGTAGAGCGGCACGTCTCCCCAGAGCCCGTCGATGCGCGTCCGGGCGAGGGTCGCGATCCGCGCGTTGAAGTAGTCGCGGTACCCCGTGTTGGGGCAGAGCCAGGCGCTCTCTTCGCCCGGGCGGACCCAGAACACCCGCCCTCCGCCACCGACGAACATGTTGGGGGCGCCGGTGATGCTCGTCTGCACCCAGTCCGGGTGGTCTTTGCCCATGGTGTGGTCGGTCTTGTCGGCGTCTGCTGTGAGCACCTCGAGGGTGGGGTAGTAGGCGACGGCGCGCATGCCACGCCTATGGCAGCCCCGGGCGATGAGGTCGAGGAGATCGGCCTGGACCTTGAACTCCTTTTCGCTGAGGTAGGCGCTGAGCTCAGGATCGACCTCCACCACGCTGACGTGCTCATCGGCGAGCTGGTCGAGCACGGGCTTGAGCTCACAGGCGGTCTGGCCGGCGTAGACCTCGATGCCAGCGATGCGCGCGTCTCGGAGCCACGCTGGCGCTTTGGCGGGCTCGACCTGGCCTTTGGTGGGGGCGATGTCACACCCCTTTGGGTTGTCCAGGCCGCAGGCTGATGCACCCAGAGCGCCCGCGATCACCAGGCCTCCGCTTGCGCGGAGGAAGCTCCTCCGTGAGACGGCACCAACGACGCTCGACTCTTCATCAATCCACCTGATGGTGGCGCATCGATCGTTCTCTGCGCGCGCGCGCCGGATCTTTCGCGCTCGCCGTGACACGTGTCTCTCCCTCCTGCTCTCTATACGATGAAGGATAGGAGAAGGTCCCGGGCTTACGCAAGGATGAGTCGGGCGAGCCATCGTCAGGTGAGCGACCAGCGCGGATGACGAGTGATCGACCGAGGCGGAGGCGGATCCGCAGCTCATATGAGAGCAGCCGAACCTCTGGTTGGCTAGAGAGTGGTGTCCTCTGGCTGGCGGGACTGGTATGCTCTGCCTGGCGGGCGGACAGGAGGTGGGGCTGGAGCACCGCCGCCAACTGTCTAGGAAACGACATGCCCCTCCAACCTGAGAGCACCCCTACACATTCCTCCCGTCGCCGCGTACCGCACTGCCGGCCGCTTTCTAGGCCTCAGAACGTTCGCCATAAGACCCGTATGGCTCATGTCTTCGGCTACGAAATCGGCGCGGCAGCTCAGCACCCGGCTCGGTCCCGAATGTGTGGCAAAGCTCCCAGATCGGGTCTGACCCGCTGGGCCTGGCCCACGGCCGCTGCCCTCACCCTGATGACGCTTGTCGCGCCTGGCGCGGTGACAGCGAAAGAGGCGCCGGGGACCCTGACGGCGCCCATCGTCGTCGACAGCTTCCCCTTCATCGACGCCAAGACCACCGTGGGCAAGCCCAACGTGATCACGCGCTATAGTTGTAAGACCAGCGTCATCGAGGGAGGCGGCGAGGTCGTCTACCGCTTCACCATGAGCAAGGCAGGGCGTGTCTACCTCTATCTCCAGGGAGACACCAGCACCGTAGACGTAGACGTCCATCTCTTGACCTCCAAGACGGTCTCCAATGGCACGGCTACTGGTTGCCTTGCCCGCTCCAACCGCTACATTGAAAAAGACGTCGCTGCTGGGACCTACTACGTTGTCGTGGACTCCTTCACCAGCGGCACCTCCCCGATGCCTGGTCCCTACACCTTGCGTGTCGACGCGGTAGCCAAAGACACCTGGCATGAGCGCCCCGTGGCCCACGGCGTGTGGCTCCGGACCAAGCTGGCGAGCAACCTCTATGGTGTCACCCAGACCATCAACGTGCTGCGGATCGATCCCAAGACCCCAAAGCTGACGGTGAAGCCCCGCCGCGCGAGCGGCTGCCAGACGACCTCGACCTTGGGCAAGGCGGCTGGCGCCGTGGCCGGTGTCAACGGGGGCTTCTTCGCCATGGTAACGGGCTGCCCGCCGGTGTCTTTGGTGAAGGTCGATGGCGTCGCCCATACCCTCGCCACCGGCGCCCACACGGCAGTGGGGATGAGCGCGCAGGGAGCTCCTCTGATCGCGATGGTCCCTGGCTCCAATCCCTGGGCCGCTGCCCATCAGGCCCTCGGCGGAGGGCCGCGGCTGGTCAGTTATGGCGTCGAGTCGATCAGCCAGGAGGGTTTCCCTTGGGTTCACCAACGTCATCCCCGTACAGCTGCGGCCATCGACGCCAAGGGACAGCTCCTCCTGGTCACCGTAGACGGCCGAACCAGCCACGGCGGAGGGATGACATTGCCAGAGCTCGCCACGCTCCTCATCGGCCTCGGCGCACGCTCGGCGATGAACCTCGACGGCGGCGGATCGACGACCATGTGGGCCAAGGGGATCAACGACACAGGAGTGGTGAACTACCCCTCTGGGGGCAACCAGCGGAGCGTCGCGAATGGCATGTTCGTACACGCCGGTCCCCCTCGCTATCCGCCACGCTTTATCACCAACCAGGCCTACACCACCTTGCCATCAGGGCAGAGCTGGTCTTACGACGCCGACGCGCGAGACAACAACCCAGCCGACACGCTGATGTACTCTTTGCTTGTCAAGCCGCCGGGGATGACCATCGACGCGGCGACCGGGGAGGTCCGCTGGACGCCGAGCTATCGGGACGCAAAGCTCCACGTCGTCAAGGTGCAGGTCAGCGACGGCAGCCTCAGCGCCGAGCAGAACTTCACGCTCCTGGTGACCATCCGCGATGACGACAACGACGGCCTCCCCGACGACTATGAGGCGCTCCATGGCATCAGCGATCCCGACGCCGACGCCGACGGCGACGGCAAGACCAACCTGCAAGAGTACCAGGCGGGGACGAACCCGCTAGACCCCAACGATCCGCCTGCTTCGGCCGACGGTGGCGTGCCGCGAGATGCCGCCGCGCCTCCGGTAGATGCGCCCATGAGCCTCGCCGATGGCACCACGCCGCCTCCGCGAGATGGTGGGCCACCGTCTGCCGATACGCAGCGGGGTGACCCCGACAGCGGTGATCCCCCACGCTCCCTTGCCGCCTCTGGCTGTGCGCTCTTCGGGGCGTCACAGGGTTCGTTGCTAGTCACTCTCTTGATCCTGTCGCTATCGTTCGCGCTGCGCCGACGGGATGATTAACGAGGATGTGTTGATGTCTCTATTCCGAAAATCCCCCCAGCTTCCACTCCTTCGTCAAGGGCTGCTTCTGCTCGCCGCAGGGGCGCTCTTGGCGGCTTGCGCTGGTGACGGCGTGGTCCAACGGCCGAGAGACGGCGGCTTCACCCCCGTCGCGGATCATGGCCAGCAGGCCCCCGACCAGGGGACTCCTACCGACAGCTCTGGCCGATTGGACTCCCACCGATGGGATCGAGGGGTGTCCGTTGATCTGAAGTCGCCTCCAAAGATGGATATGATGCCGCCACCGGACCTCATGCCCAAGCCAGATACCACCCCGGTCTTCAATGACGTCCCCACGTCTCACGTCGCCTACACGGAGATCACCTGGGTCTCATCGCGGGGTTATATGCGCCCGTGCGCGTCAGGTCTTTTTTGTCCAGACAACAACGTGCTCCGCTCGTTGGCCGCTGAGAACATCGTCAAGATGAAGTACGGCTCGCCGGCAGGCTACTCCAACGTACCCTGCTTCAGCGACGTGCCCTCTACGCATCCCTCTTTTCCCTCGATCCAGAAGCTTTGCTCGGCGGGTATCGTCTCGGGCACGGGCGGCGATCAATACAACCCCGACAACGCAATCAAGCGCTCCTCCGCCGCGACGCTGCTCTGCAAGGCCAAGTATGGGAGCAACTTCAGCTATCCCAAGACCCCCTACTTCTCCGACGTCCCGGTGACTCATTGGGCCTTCCCCTATGTACAAAAGCTCGCCTCTGTTGCCATCATCGTCGGCGGTGGCAATGGGCTCTACTCTCCGGATGGCCCGATGCAGCGTAAGTGGTGGGCCTCCATGCTGTACCGCGCCCAAAGCCTCTAGAGCGCTGACCAACTTACCTCCCGTCGCCGCGCTGGTCTGCGACATCACAGCGGTTGTTGCTCGTCGGTTGCTTGCTACCAGCAGGCGCCCTTCTCGCTCCTACGCTGTGAT
>PDWJ01004724.1_pt1 | contig 19339 bp, 13 predicted proteins | sample 1430881 | NCBI WGS metagenome assembly PDWJ01 (sample SAMN01162460, study PRJNA174530) | Oral metagenome, whole genome shotgun sequencing project. | biome: Marine environment; feature: Marine mammal; material: Swab sample of the gingival sulcus; isolation source: swab sample of gingival sulcus...
TCGCGAATCTCGGCGGGCCATCTCAAAGGTGGATCATAATCGGGCGATCGTGTCAAGGTCGCCTGTGAATCAAGCTCCTAGAGCGCTGATCAGCTTACCAGACCGAGCTGCGCGAAGGATGCGGAATCACGGCGTAGGAGCGAGAAGGGCGCCTGCTGGTAGCAAGCAACCGACGAGCGACAACCGGCGTGATTTCGCAGACCAGCGCGGCGACGGGAGGTGAGTTGGTCAGCGCTCTAGGCCTCAACCAACCGTCTCCTACTCTAGCGCGAAACACGCCAGCGCGACGAGTGACGTCAGGGCACGAGCGCCAAGACCGCCTCCACGGTCTGCTCCACCGTGAGTCCGGAGGTGTCCAGCTGCGTCGCGTCGTCGGCAGGCACCAGGGGCGCCACAGCCCGACCGGAGTCCGCCGCGTCACGCCTCTGCTGCGCCTCGAGCACCTGCTCCAAGGTCGTCTCTTCGTCGCCGCTGGCGCGAAGGTCGCCGAGGCGCCGGCGGGCCCGAGCGCGCTCGTCGGCGTTCATGAAGACCTTCACCGAAGCGCCCGGGAAGACCACCGTGCCGATATCGCGGCCCTCGGCGACGACCGATCCTCGGTCGGCGAAGCGCCGCTGCATCTCCAGCAGCGCAGCCCGGACCTGCGGCAGCCCGCTCACCTGCGAAGCCCCCGACGAGATCTCGGGGGTGCGGATCACCGCAGAGATGTCATCGTCGGCCAGCAGAACGTGGTTTTCGCCGTCGCGCAGCTGGAAGCGCAGCGGGAGCTTGGCCGCCAGCGCGGCGAGCCCCTCCTCGTCGTCCCAAGCGATCCCCTCACGTCGCGCGGCGAGCGCCAACCCGCGGTAGATCGCCCCGGTGTCGAGTAGGGTCGCGCCGAGGCGCTCCGCCACGAGCTTGGCGATGGTCGATTTACCAGCCCCGGCGGGGCCGTCGATCGCGACGATGATGCTCATCTTCCTGCCTCCCATCCGGGTCGACGTGTCGAGGCCCCCGAGCTTCGGTATAACATGAGCATCGATGCCTAGCGTCCGCCAAGACACCACACGCCCCCCCAACCCCTCTCCTACCTGGGCGGTGGTGGCGTTCGTGCTTGGCTCAAACCTCTGGGCCAGCCTCCTGTTGGTGCCGCTCTACCACCAGCGGACCGAAGCGATCACCCTCCCCTCGGTGCTCGCCGCGCCGCCGCTGCTGCTGCTGCTTGTCGGGGTGCTGCTGCGCAGTCGGCTGCTCTTGCTCGGGCTCTTCCCGCTCTCCCTGCTGGCCCCGGTGCTCACCCAACCCTCGCTGCTGGGCGTCGACGTCCTCTCACCGCTGGCCTTCACCTTGGTCGGTGTCGCCGCGGTCTCGTTTTCCATCGGCGCCTCGATGTTCCTGGCGCGGGCCACCTCGCCGGTGACGCCGCTGCGTGGCCGTGACCTCGAAGACACCACCGCGGGCAAGCCCAAGTGGCGGTCGCGGCGCCTGCTCTATTTCAGCCTCACGGCGCTCGCGGTCGCCATCCCCTGGGTCCTGATTCATGCGCTCTACCTGCGCCCGGAGGCGTTCAACGAGCTGCGACAGTTCTATCCCCAGCGCGCCGGTGCGGCGGCGGCGCTCTTTGGGGTGCTGGTCCTCGCGCTCTGGCTGCTGGTCTTTCTGCTCTACTTCGCTCGACCGCTGCGGGAGCATATCCGCGGCACCTCGGCGATCCACGCTCAGCTCGAGCGGCTGCGCAGCGACACGATGCGCCATCGCCCCCGCCCCCGCTTCTACGTCGCTGTTGGCGCGGCCCTGCTGCTGATGGTGGTCTTCTGCCTCTACCTTTGAGAGCGCGCGCCCCCGCGGCTGTTTCAGCCCCCCACCTTTGCGCCTTTTTCGGCACCCTGCTAGCGTCTCCCCAAGGAGCCCCTCTTGCGCCGCTATCTGCTGGAAGTCCTCTGCGTGCTGCTGATCGGCGGCAGCATGGCCTTTTTTTACGAATGCATCCGCTTCCTCGCGCAGCGCGACTACGTCGCCGCGTCGCTCCTGATGCTGATCGGCTTCGCCGTGATCCGCGTCGGGGCCGAGATCGCGCGGCTCGCGCTCGTGAGGCGCCCCTGATGGCACGCCCCCCATACGGCGCCTTCGTCTGCGGCCTCGCCCTGCTCGCGACGACCTGCGGCTCGCCGCGCGAAGAGGCCGCGCCGATGGCTCCCCAGACCTCCACGCCCTCTGGCGCGGTCGTGGCGCGCGTCGACGGTCGGCCCATCTTCGCCCACGACCTGCAAGCTCAGATGGCGCTCTCGAGGCAGAGCAAGCGGGAGGCCCTCCACGCGCTGATCCGCCTCGAGCTCCTCGCCGCCGAGGCTACCCGTCGGGGGCTGGGCGCCGCCCCCGAGGTGCTCGAGCAAGGCAGACGGCAGCTCGCGACCACGCTGATCAAGGAGGCCTTCGGCAAGACCCTCAGCCCCGCGAGCATCCCCGCGAAGCTCGTCGCCCGCGCCTACGAGCAAAACAAGCCCCACTACAAGCGCCCCGCCCTGGTGCGGGTCAAGCACCTGCTCTGTTCGCCCACGCGCCCAAAGACCACCGCGAAGCTCGCCGCCGCCAAGCGCTGCATCGAGGCCGCCCACGCGCTGATCGAGAAGGCCGGCCGCAGGCTGACCCCAGCGCAGTTCGACCAGCTCGATGACCAGCTGCGCCCCACCGTCGCGCCGGCGGTCGTGCGGGTCGAGACGCTGCGCACCCCGAAGCGAGGCTATACCGTGGCGCGCTTCGCCGACGCCGCCTTCACGCTGAAGAAGCCAGGGGACATCGGTAAGCCGATCGAGACGACCTACGGCTGGCATATCATCTACCTGCTTGAGCGACAGCCAGCCCTCGACAGGTCGCTCGCCGAGGTCGACGGCGAGGTGCGCAAGAAGATCTTCCCCGAGGCCTCGCGGATCCTGTTCGACCGCTGGGCCAAGCAGCTCGAGCGCCGCCATCAGGCGACCGCCGACGTCGACGCGCTGCTCCGCGCCTTCACCCCCGCCAAGGTCGCCACCGCGGGGAGACGCTGATGGAGACGACGGTCTTTGGCCGCATCCTCGCGCGGCTGGTCGCGCAGCTCCCCGGCGCCCGCGGCGCCGTCTTCGCCGACTGGGACGGGGAGACCGTCGACCAAGCGTCATGCCTCGACGCAACGGAGATGGCGCTCTTCGCCGCCCACTGGGGCATCGTGTTCTATCAGGCCAAGGCGCGCTTCAAGAAGCTGGGGCTCGGCCACCTCGAGACGATGGTGCTGACCTTCGCGCAGGAGCGAGTGATGGTGCGGAGCGTCGATCGCGACTACTACGTGGCCCTCTCCATCCCCCATGACGCCAACATCGGCCGCGCCACCGCGCTCCTCGAGCAGACCCGGCTAGACGTGTTGGAGCAGATGTGAAGCTGGCCCCCCCCCGCCTCCTCCCAGCGGTGGTGGTGCTGCTGACGCTGCTGTTGCGGCCCGGCGCGAGCAGCGCACAGACCGACTACCTACCAGACAACAGCGCCTGGAACGGCACCAGCGAGCTGGCGAACCTGGCCACCGGGCTGCAGCTGCCCATCCAGCTCGCGACCCGCTTGGACTACGACGAGCTCGACGACAAGACCGTGCTGATCCTGCTCTACCCGCGCAGCGAGATCGACGCGAGGAAGCTGCACGAGTTTCTCCGCCGAGGCGGGAAGGCGTTGATCGCGGACGACTTTGGCTCGGCGGCGCCGCTGCTCGCGCAGCTCGGCATCAAGCGCCACACGGCGTTCATCCGCGCACGACATCGCTACGCCGACAACCCACACCTGCCGATCGCCCTCCCTACCCGCAGAGGCCACCCGCTTACCCGAGGGCTCCGCGCCGTGACGACGAACCACCCGGCGTACTTCGAGTCAGCGCTGCCGACCTTGCTGGGCTTCGCCGGTGGGCGGCAGCAGATACTCGTCGCCGGCGCCGTGGGCAAGGGGCGCTTCGTCGCCCTCTCCGATCCAAGCGTGCTGATCAACGCGATGCTGCGCTTCAAGGGCAACCTGACGCTCGCCACCAACATCCTCTCGCAGCTTGGAGAGGGGCGCTCCCGCGGCTTGCTGCTCACCGGACACTTCCAGCAAGGGGGGCTGCTACCCGCAGACGAGGCCAAACAGCGTCGCGCGGCCAGGGCGGTGAACAAGCTCCTCCACCGGGTCAACGACTTCGCCCTCACGGCCCCCATGATGCGCGCGCTGGCCTTCGTCTTCGGGGGGCTGGTGCTCGGGGCCTTCCTCCTCGTGCTGCCGATGCCGCGGCGCGACCTCGACGGACGGTGGCTCCGCCCCGGCGCGCAGCTGCTGCGCCTCGACCCGTCCGGCTTCGCAGCGACGCAGCTGCGCGAGGAGGTCGAGCAGCAGCTCGGAGAGGCGCTCGACGCGCCAGGGCCCGTCTCGGCGATCCACCCCAACTGGATCACCGAGCGGATCCGCGAGCGTTTTGGCGCGGAGGCCTCCGAGACGTGCCGCAAGCTGCTAGCCGCGCTACGCCACGTCCCGTATGCTCCCGACGCTGGAGCCCTGGGCGGCACGAGCCGGCGGGAGCTGGCCACCCTCTACGAGCTGGCTCGAGAGCTCTTTCTCCAGCTCGAGAGCGAGCGTACACTGCCGTCGCTGAGCCAAGCAACGGGCGAGCGGTCTGCGATAGACGGTCATGGGCGATAAGCTACGAAAAGAACAGCTGGAGCAGATCCGGGCCCTCCGCGGCACCCTCCTCGAGCAGGTGCGCAAGGCCTTCGTCGGGCCGGCGGAGATCCCCGAGATGCTGCTGGTGGCCCTCGTGGCGCGGGGGCACGTGCTGCTCGAGGGTGTGCCAGGGGTGGCCAAGACGACGCTAGTCAAGACCTTCTCGCAGACCCTCGGCTGCATCTTCAAGCGGATCCAGTTTACCCCCGATCTGCTCCCAACGGACATCACGGGCACCTACATCCTCGATATGCGTCACAGCACCTTCGTGCTGCGCGAGGGGCCGATCTTCGCCAACATCGTGCTCGGCGACGAGATCAACCGCGCCCCTGCCAAGACCCAGAGCGCCCTGCTCGAAGCGATGCAGGAGGCGCAGGTCACCATCGAGGGCGACACCCGCGCTCTCGTGCCGCCTTTCATGGTGCTGGCCACCCAAAACCCCATCGAGCAGGAGGGGACCTACCCGCTACCCGAAGCGCAGGTCGACCGCTTCCTGCTCAAGCTCGCCATCAGCTACCCTGACGCCGAGACCGAAAAGCAGATGCTGCTGACCTACAACCAACCACTGGCCGCGGTGGGCACCGTGCTAGAGCCAGAACAGATCCTGACGCTGCAGGAGTTCGCCGAAGAGGTCCACATCGACGAGGAGCTGATCGACTACGTGCTGGGGTTGTCGCGCTTCACCCGCGAGCACCAGCGAGTCTACCTTGGCGTCTCGCCGCGTGCGTCGCTGATGCTGACCCAGGCGGCCAAGGCCCGCGCCCTGGTCCACGGCCGAGGCTTCGTCCTCCCCGATGATGTCAAGGCGCTGGCTCACCCCGTCCTCGCGCACCGCATCCTCCTAGCTCCGGAGGCCGAGCTCGAGGGCGTTCGACCTGCCGAGGTGATCAGCGAGGCGCTAGACAAGGTCCGCTACCAGCGTCGACGTTGAGCCCTCGAGCTGATGCGCCCCTCCCTCTCCACCAACGGGCTGATCGTGGCCGCCACGGGGGCGCTCTTCGTGCTCTTGGGCACGCTGCTCGCAACCTGGCCGCTGGTCGCCCTAGGGATCCTCCAGATCTCCTCGCTGCTCGTGCTCTACCTGCTCTTCGTCCCTCACGCGGCGATGTTCCGGCGCCGCCGCCTCGAGTTTGCCTGGTGGATCCCAGCCCACGAGGTCCCCTCCGGCACCCTGACGGTGGGCCAGCCGGTGCAGCTCCAGCTGCTCTTTCGCAACCACTCCCCGCTGACCGTCGCGGCCGCGGAGCTGACGCCGATCTGCTCTTCGGCGCTGGAGATCGAGGGCGCCTCGGGGTCGACGATACAGCGCTCACAGGCGCGCTTCCGCGACGCACCTTCGCTCCGCGTACGCATCCCCCGCACCCGCGAGGTGCGCTTCGAGCTCTCACTGCTGCCTCGAGCGGCGGGGCATTGGTTCCTTCAGGGTCTGGCCCTGCGCCTCGTCGACCGCTTCGGCATCTTCGTGATGCACGCCTACTTCCCCAACCGGGTGGGAGTGAAGGTCTTCCCACCGCTGGCGCTCGGCGCTCCGCTACCCCTCAGACCCCAGACCGGCACAGCTCACGAGCGGGCCGGGCCGCGGCTGCTGCGGCGCCGCGGCCTGGGATCGGACCTCCGCGAGCTGCGCGAGCATGTCCCCGGTGACCCGTTCAAGCGCATCGCCTGGAAGGCAACCGCGCGCACGGGAAAGCTGATGGTCCGCGAGCATGAGAGCGAGATCCTCGTCACCCATCAGCTGCTCTTGGACATCTCGCCCTCGATGCGCGACGGCGCGCCGGTCGGCGCGCAGAAGCTCGACACGGGGCTCTCGCTCTGCGCGGCGCTGGCGCGGGCGGCCATCGAGGGCGGCGATCGGGTCGGCTTCTCCTCCTTCGACACCCGCCTCTACCAGCAGCTCAAGCCCGGCGAGGGGCCGCCGCAGCTCTATCGCACCCTCGAGCGCCTGCTCGAGCTCCACGCCGTGGTCGACGAAGACCTGACGGATATGACCGACGGCGAGCTCTGCAGCGCGGTGGCCAACTACCTGGCCTACCAGGAGGGCCTCGACGTGCGGCTACCGGCGCCGCCGGAGCGGGGATCGACGCGCTGGGACGACATCGTCGTCGGCAGCGCCGGGGAGCTGATCGACCTCCGGATGACCCTCCGTGAGGTGGAGCGCTCTCTGGCCCGCCAGCCTAAGCGGCCCACGCTCCACGAATCGTCTATCCGCGCCTCCAAGCGCTCCCTGGCGCGGCTGAGGCGCTTCTGCCGGCTGCGTGGCATCGAGCTGCCCTACCGCCGCAGCTCTCTGGTCGCCGATAAAGGCGACGGCATGGCCGAGGCGCTGAGCGCCGCCGCCGCCGCGCGCGGCTCGCGCTTCATCGTGGTCGTCAGCGACCTGCTGGACATCGAAAACCCGGAGGTCGCGCTCGAGACGCTGGCGCTAGCGAAGCGCAAGCGGCACAGCCTGCTGGTGCTGGTGCCAGGGCAGACCCACGACGACGTCGGGATGTCCACCCACGAGCGCCGGATCCGCAACATCGTGGCGATGCGCCGCCGCCGCGAACAAAAGCAGCTACGGCGGGCGATCCGCGCCCTCGGTGTGCCGGTGATCGACGTCGCATCGGCGCTGGAGGTCTACTCCGTGATCCGCTCTCTCCGCGGCAAGCAGCTGCGCCACAGCGCCTGAGGGCACCACCACACGGTCCTCTCGTCGCCGGGCACAGCACTGCCGGCCGCTTTGTAGGCCTCCGAGAGCGCGCCAGGCCTCAGAGATCTCGCCAGACCACCCGTCTGTCGCGGCGGAAGTCGCGGTGTCTGTCGCGGCGTAAGTCGCACCCCAGCATCAACGCGAGCGGTGGGCAGAGCAGGACGCGAGGGGCAGCTCGCGAGCTGCCCTCACAGGTTCCGGGGCGGCCCTCGAGCTGCTTCGTTACGTCTGCCTCCACGCTGGGTCGTTCGGCATCCTCGAGGCTCGCCTCGGCTCGAGAGACTTGGTAAGACTCCAGCAGCGAGGCGAAGCCGAGCCCCGCAGCGAAGAGCAGCGGCAAGTCGACAAGCTGCGGCTAATCCCCTCGGAGAACTACGTCAGCGAGGCTGTGCTTGCCGCCACGGGATCGGTGCTGACCAACAAGTACTCGGAAGGCTACGCGGGCCGCCGATACTATGAGGGGCAGCAGTACATCGACCAGATCGAGAAGATGGCCCGCGAGCGCGCCAAGGAGCTCTTCGGCTCCGAGACGGCGAACGTCCAGCCCTACTCCGGCTCACCCGCCAACCTCGCCGCGCTCTTCGCCTTCTGCCAGCCCCACGATCCAATCATGGGGATGGGGCTGCCCCACGGGGGACATCTGACCCACGGCTGGAACGTCAGCATCACCGGCGCGTACTTCAAAGCCGCGCAGTATGGCGTGCACCCGGAGACACACCTGATCGACTACGACGCCGTGCGCAAGCTAGCGCAGCAGCACCGCCCGAAGGTGATCTTCGCCGGCGCGACGGCCTATCCGCGGATCATCGACTTCGCGGCCTTCGCCGAGATCGCCAAGGAGGTCGAGGCGATCTTCGTCGCCGACATCGCCCATATCTCGGGGCTCGTCGCCGCCGGCGTACACCCGAGCCCTGTGCCCCACGCCGACGCGGTGACCACCACCACCCATAAGACGCTGCGCGGGCCCCGCGGTGGCCTGATCCTCATGCGCAAAAAGCATCGCAAGAAGATCAACAACGCGGTCTTCCCTGGGCTACAGGGCGGCCCGCATAACCACACCACGGCCGCGATCGCGGTGGCGCTTAGAGAGGCCGCCACCGACGAGTTCAAGCGTTACGCCCAGCAGATCGTCGACAACTCGAAGGCGCTCGCCGACGAGCTCAACAGCCTGGGCTACCGCCTGGTCTCTGGGGGCACCGACAACCATCTGTTGATCGTCGACGTGACGAAGAAGCCCGATGGCAGCGACCGAGAGCAGCGCTGGGCAGGCAAGATCGCCGCGCAGGCGCTCGACCGAGCCGGCATGGTCTGCAACTACAACACGGTGCCCTTCGACCCGCGCAAGCCCTTTGATCCGAGCGGCATCCGCTTGGGGACCCCAGCGATGACGAGCCGGGGGATGAAGGAGCCGGAGATGAAGCGGCTCGCGCAGTGGATGCACGCTGTCCTGTCGGACATCGAAAACGAAACACGGCAAGACGAGGTTGCGGCTGAGATCCGTGAGTTCTGCAAGGATTTTCCGGCCCCAGGGCTCCCCCGCTAGCGCCCTCTCGCTCCGGAAACACGCCCAAAACACGCCCAAAAACTCCGGCCACTGTCTTGACATGAGGTGCTCTGTCTGCGAATTCTTGTACTGAACACTAGACTGACGCGTCAGTCCACTTGTGTTCCCTTCAGCCAGCAAGCGAGGTCGAGATGGTAAAAAGGTATGTCGGGATCGACGTAGGCGCCGAGACGGTGAAGGTGGTCGAGCTGACCGAGCTCGATGACGGCCGGGTGTTGTGGAGCGGGCAATGGATCCGTGAACACCATAAGGAGCCCAACGACACCCTGCTCGCGTTGCTGAAGGACAGGCGCTGGAGCGAGCTGGCAGGCGCCGCGGTCAGCGGACGGGCTAGCCGCCAAGTGCAGGTCGATCGCGTGCCAACCAAGCAAGCTCAGGCGATGGCCTATCGGGCCCTCGTCTCGGGCAGCATCACCGACGGCAACGGGCTGGCTTCGACCTACGTTGGGGCTGGCGCCTCCGGAGACCCCAGCGAGGAGACCGGCACCGTCGTCTCCATCGGCAGCCACGGCTTCTCCGTGCTCGAGCTGCGACCAAAGGGGGTCGAGGTCTTCCGCGAGAACTCGCGCTGCAGCCAGGGGACGGGCAACTTCCTGCGCCAGCTCGTCGAGCGCTTCAACATGGGCATCGAGGAGGCCAGCGCGCTATGCGAACCGGTCGACGATCCGGCGCCGCTTTCGGGCCGCTGCCCCGTGATCCTCAAGACCGATATGACCCACCTCGCCAACAAGGGCGAGAGCCAGGCGCGGATACTCGCCGGCCTCTACGACGCGGTCTGTGAGAACGTGCAGGTGCTGCTCAAGCCGCGGGTCAGCCCCAAGCGCGTGCTGCTGGTCGGCGGCGTGAGCCAGGCGAGGCGGATCCAACGCCACTTCGAGCGCTTCTGCGAGCGCCATGAGATGCAGATCCTGCCCTACCTCGGTGAGCGGGCGCTCTTCCTCGAGGCCCTCGGCGCGGCGCTGGTCGCTCGAGACAACCCCCAGGCGCTGCCCTCCCTCTCCGACCTGGTCTCGCCGCCGGAGGAGGCCCACCTCGAGATGGTGCAGGGGCCGTCCCAGTTCCTCTCGTCGATCAAGCGCATGCCTAAGGTCGCGATCCCCGATCCGACAAAGGGCTCAGAGCGCGACGTCATCTTCGGCTTTGACATCGGCTCCACCGGCTCAAAGGCCGTCGCCATCGACATCGCCAACAAAGAGACGGTCTGGCAGGGCTACATCAACACCAACGGAAACCCCGTCGGCGCCTCACAGCAGCTGACGAAGATGTTCACGGAGAGCTCCGCAGCTCGACATCATATCGTCGCCTTTGGCGCTACCGGCAGCGGTCGCGAGATCGTCGGCTCGCTGCTGACGACCTGCTACGGCAAAGACCACGTCTACGTCCTCAACGAGATCGCCGCCCACGCCGAGGGCGCGCTGCACTTCGACCCACGGGTCGACACCATCTTCGAGATTGGCGGTCAGGACGCCAAGTACATCCGCCTCGCCGAGGGACGCGTGGTCGACGCGGCGATGAACGAGGCCTGTAGCGCTGGCACGGGCTCCTTCATCGAGGAGCAGGGCCGCAAGTTCAAGGGCATCGACAACGTGGTGCAGCTCGGCAAGGAGGCCCTCGGCGCCGAGACCTGCGTCTCGCTCGGCCAGCATTGCTCTGTGTTCATGGCCGAGATCATCGATGAGGCCGTCGCCGCGGGGGTACACAACCGCTCGATCATCGCCGGCATCTACGACTCGATCATCCAAAACTACCTCAACCGGGTGAAGGGAAGCCGCTCGGTCGGCGACGTGATCTTCTGCCAAGGTATGCCCTTTTCGGCCGACGCCCTCGCCGCGGCGGTGGCGCGGCAGACCGGCAGTGAGGTCGTGATCCCGCCGGATCCGGGCACCGTCGGCGCCCTCGGCATCTCCCTCCTCACGCTCAAATCCCTCGAGCAAGAGAAGATCGCCGTGGTCGACCCGGAGCGCTTCCTCAGCGCCGAGATCCTACGCAAGGACACCTTCGTCTGTAGCTCGATCAAGGGCTGCGGGGGCGCCGGCAACTTCTGTCGTATCGACCGCATCGACACCCGCGTCGCAGGCAAGAAGCAGCGCTTCACCTGGGGCGGTGGCTGCTCACTTTGGGATCGCGGCACGCGCAAGGCCAAGCTGCCGGACCTGTCGCCGGATCCCTTTCGTGAGCGTGAAGAGCTGGTGCAAGAGATCGTCAACCGCCTCCCCTCCCGGGGCGACGCGCCAACGGTGGCAATGTCCGACGAGTTTCAGCTCAAGAGCCTGGCGCCCTTCTTCGCCACCTTCATCAACGAGCTCGGCTTCAACGTGAAGGTCTACCGCGGCGCCAACCAGGCGGCCCTGAAACGCGGTATCGAAGAGGCCAACGTGCCCTTCTGCGCGCCGATGCAGCAGTTTCATGGCCTGGTCAGCCAGATGGCGGAGCACGAGCCAGACAAGATCTTCGTGCCGATGCTGCGCGAGCTGCCGCGAGTCAAGGGCGAAAAGCACGGCATCGTCTGCCCGATCGTCCAGGGCAGCCCAGATATGCTGAAGTGGGACCTCGGCCCGACACATCGGGAGAAGATCCTCTCTCCATACATCGAGTTTGGCGAGGGCGGCACCCTCGAGGGCAAGCCCTTCATCGAGAGCTGCCAGCGCCTGGCGACGGGCCTCGGCGTGTTCACCGTGCGCTGGTGGAAGGCCTACCAGAAGGCGCTCGAGGTGCAGCAGGCCTTCGACCTCGACGTGAAGATGCTCGGCCAGCGCGCCCTCGACTTCTGCGCAGACAAGGGCATCACCCCGGTGGTGGTCCTCGGCCGCCCCTACACGATCTACAACAAGGTGCTCAACTCCAACGTGCCGGCGATCCTCCGCGAGCAGGGCTCGATCGCGATCCCCGTCGACTGCTACCCCACCGCCGACGAGGTGCCAGTCTACAAGGACATGTACTGGGGCTTCGGCCAGCGCAACCTCCGCGCCGTGCATCAGATCCGCCGGACGCCAGGGCAATACGCGATCTGGTGTTCGAACTACTCCTGCGGGCCAGACAGCTTCAACCTACACTTCTTCGCCTATCAGATGGAGGGTAAGCCCTTCGCCGTGATCGAGACCGACGGCCACTCCGGTGACGCAGGCACCAAGACCCGCGTCGAGGCCTTTCTCCACTGCGTCCAGGAGGATCTCGCCGCCGAAGCGGTCAAGTCGCCCAACTCTCTGAGGGCGATCGAGACCGACCGGCGCACGCTGCCAGAGATCCGACACCTTCAGGAGAAGGTGCTGATCCCGCGGATGGGCCAGGGCGCCGAGAGCCTCGCGGCCTGCCTGCGCGGCGCTGGCGTCCCCGCCGAGTCGCTGCCGATGGCGCGACGTGAGACGCTCGCCATCGGCCGCCGCTACACGTCGGGCAAGGAGTGCATCCCGATGGCGATCACCCTCGGGGCGGTGATTGAGCGGCTCCAGAAGGAGGAGAACGACGAGCAGAACTTCGCCTTCTTCATGCCCACGGCGAACGGCCCCTGCCGCTTCGGCGTCTACAACGTGCTGCATAAGATCATCTTGGATCGGCTAGGCTACAAAGACCGCGTGCGGGTCTGGTCACCGCAAGACAGCGGCTACTTCGAGGGCACACCGGGCGGCCTGGTGGTGCTGATCTTCAGCGCCTTCGCCGCGACCGACATGCTCCAGCACGCGCTCTACACCACGCGCCCGGTGGAGACCCGTGAGGGGGCCGCACAGGAGATCCACGACCGCTATTTCCGCGAGCTCACCCAGCTCTGCGAGCGCGCCGCCGCGGGCGACATCTCGGTACCGACGGCGCTCTTGCAGGTCGCCACGGGCCGGCTCTTCGGGATCAACGACCTGATGCGCCGCGCCGCCGCCGAGCTGGGTAGCGTCCAGGGCAAGCAGGAGATCCCGACCATCTCGGTGGTCGGCGAGATCTATGTGCGCTGCGACGCCTTCGCCAACGACTTCATCATCCGCAAGCTCGAAGAGCGCGGCATCCGCTGCTTCTTCGCGCCGTTTACCGAGTGGCTCGAGTACACCGACTACCTCAACCTCAGAGATAACAAGGACCTCGGCGACCACTTCTCGTCTCTGGTACAGCGGCGGATCCAGGCCCGGGCCTACAACACCTTCGCCGGAGAGCTCGGCTGGCCCGAGCGAACGACCGTGGCCCAGAGCCTGGCGGCCGCCGAGCCCTATGTTCGCAAAGAGCTCACCGGTGAGGCCGTGCTGACCGTCGGCGGACCGGTACATGAGTGGCGCCACGGCGCGATCGACGGCGTCGTCAGCGTCGGCCCGCTGGAGTGCATGCCAAACAAGATCAGCGAGGCCCAGTTCTTCCACATCGCCGAGCAAGAGGGCCTGCCGTCTCTGACCTTGCCCCTCAACGGCGACCCCATCGACCCCGAGGTCCTCGACAACTTCGCCTTCGAGATCCACAGCCGCTTCCGCCGCAAGCAGCAAGACGCCCAGGCCCAGGTCCAACCCCTCAACGCCGACACCCCCGTCATCCTCCGCTTCGCCGACGACGAAGACGCCCCCCGCGCCTGAAGGGTGAAGGTGGACGCGAAACCCGCGGCGCCATCCCCCCAATCCCCCATCCTCCCCCCAATCCCCTATTTGCCCCCATCCCTGGGCTCGCCAGCGGGCCCACGCCCTCTTGATCCAGCCCAACGTTTGTGTGATCTAGCCCGGCATCATCACGGCACCGTCACGGTGATGTCTGGGATGATCTCGCCGTTGGCGCGGGTCACAGGCGCGTTGTTTCTGGAAAAGATAAACTTGATCGTCGTCCCAGACGCCACGGGGTTGCCGCTGACGTTCGGCAGGCTCAGCTCCCATTGGCTCGTGAAACCGGACTTGCCAATACCGCCGGGTGGATTCTTCTCCCGGTTGATGAGCTGATACGGCGTCGTGTCAGATCCGAACTCGCCGGGCTTGTCGCCCGTCGCGCCCGAAGCGTTGAGGTCGTAGTTGAAGTAGACCACCGACAGGTTGACGTTCGCGCCAGTGCCGATCGGCTCGCTGAAGCTCACGGTCACCTTGTTGGCGTTGCTGCTGTTGGCCTTCAGATCGGCGACGACCTTCGCCGACGCCTCGGGCTCGATGAAAAAAGGCGTCGTGTAGGTCTTCTCGATGAACGTTCCCGGGACGACGGCCACGACGTGAAGGAGCAGGTTGTACTCCTGCCCCGCGACCAGCTTGGAGAACCCCATCGACAGCAGCGAGCCGTCGATCGTGACCTTAATGGGGTCCGCCACGCCGTTGCCCTGCTCGTCGTAGAGCCGCGCGGTCGCCTGGTGGAGCGGCAAGTTGAAAGCGACGAAGAAGGGGCTAGCAGCGTTGACCACGCGGTTGCCGGTCTTGCCGTTCAGCGCAGGCACGGTGGAGGCGATGATCTGGAGGTTGCCGGGGTTTTGGGCCAGCACGACACTCGGCACATAGGCGTTGCCAAGAGTGTTGATGTTGAAGGTCTGCCTGGTCCCTGGGAAGTCGTAGACGCCGTCGTTGTTGGTGTCGACCGGGAGGATGTTCACCGTGACCGTATCCGTGATGCCCCCGGTACCGTCGAGCGCCGCGAGCTTGGCGAAATCCGGCAGCCCCTTGAAGGTGACCACGCCGACGCTATCGCTGGTCGCCTCGACGGCGGTGAAGCCACGAGCCGAGGGCATGCCATCGTTGATCCAGGCCCAGCCGAAGTTGGCGCGGGCGGTGGTCTTGACGTTGCCCGCTGGCGAGCCGTCGGCGTTGATCACGCGAATCTTGAACTCCTGACCGTCGGGCACCACCGGCGTGAGCGCGATGGGGCCGAGGGAGGCGGTGCCGTTGTTGCGCGGGAAGTCACCCGCGGCGTCGTCGATGTTGGCGTCGAAGCGGGCGCCGAGGTGTGTCGCGGGCGGGGTCATCTCGATGATGAACTGCCCTGCAGGGACCTTCTCGATCAGGAAGCGCCCGTTGGCGTCGGTGACGATCGCCGCAGCTTCGGCTGCCGGAAAGACCTTCGCCCCAGCGATCAGCTTCACGGTCACGCCGGCCAGCGGCTGCCCGGTCGCGAGGTCGACGACCACGCCGCCTACCGAGCCCATCGGCGAAACGTTCGTCACGCCGAGGGCGTCGTCGCTGGAACCACAGCCCCAGACGCCGCCGATGGCGAGCAACAGAGCCAACGAAAGCGCGTTGATAGTTCTCATGATGTGCAACCCCTTGCTAAAGGTAATGGTTTGCGAAAGAAAACTCGAACCAACCCTTGAATATCGTTCACCAATCCACACCAGCGCGACTCAACGAGATGAAAACGCCGGCAGGAGTATGGCGTTGCGAGCGGTGTTGTCACCGCTCGTGGCCAACACAATCCCGACCGTTGCCCCGGCGATCACGGCGGCTCCGGCGACCGCCCCGACGACCGGCCAGAACCACTTCGAGCTCACCATCCGCGAGAAGAAGCCTGGCCGCTTGGGCTCAGGCTTGGGCGGTGAACGGGTGACGCGGATCGCGGCGAAGAGGCTATCGACGAGCTTGTTGATGTCCTTCTCGGCCTCGAGGGTGTTGATCGTCCCCTTCGCGCGCCCGACGATCGTGTCGATCTTGGCGTCATAGGCGTAGAGCTTGACCTGGAAGCGATCCGCGGCGCCGGTGATCTTCGCCAGCAGCAGCAGCTCGACGCCGAGCGACCTGGCGACCGTCTTCGAGGCAGAGGTGCCCCCGGCCATGATCGACGTCGAGGCCTTGGACAGCTGCGCCATCGGATCTCCCGCGAGCTTCTTCAGCGAGACCTTCACCACCGCGACGGTCTTGCCGCCTTGTACGTTCATCACGACGGTCTGGGGTTGATAGCCCATCGCCGTCACGGTGACGAGGTTGCGTCCCACCTGCAGCCCTTCGGCTATCGTCGGCGCGCGACCGAAGGCTTTGCCGTTGATGCTGACCAGGGCGCCGCTCGGCGAGGTATCAACCCTGCCCTTGCCCTTGCCAACCTCCGCTATGAAGAAATGAACGGTGTCGAAGACCTTCTTCATCCTCGGCGGAAAGCGCTTCTTGTCGTAGTCGGTCTTGGGGTTCATCACGAGGGCGCAAGAGAGCCACTCGCTGGTCTTGCTGTTGTCCCCGGCGAGGAAGTAGGCCAACCCCAACGTGGTCAGGGCCTTGACGTAGCGCGCGTGCAGCAGGCGATCAGGGCCAACGACATCGAAGGACTTCTCGAGCTCTTTGATGCCGGCAGCGACGGCGCGGAGGCCTTTGTCAATCTCCATGTTGGCGAGGTCCATCTCCCCCTTGTCGATCTTGGCGAAGGCCTCCTTGACCACCGGAAGCCGGTCGCCGGGTCCGACGAGCTTCTTGATCGGCGTCAACTCGACCTCGGCTCGCGTCGCCAACGCACGCTCGAGGGCGGCAGCCACGGCCTTGGTCTGCCCCTTCCCCATGCCGTCGGCGAAGAACGTCGCCTTCTCGGGAGCTCGAGCCGTGGGCTTCGGCCCCACCGCTAGCCTTGTCTCCGATGCCTCGGTCTTCGCCGGTGACGCCTTGGCGCCGAAGCCCCAGAGGCTCAGCCCCAGCGCGATACAGAGCGCCAGTCGCGGAGACTGCGCGGCCTCGCGGGCGCGATGCCCGCGAGGAGACTCGCTCGAACTACCATACATGCATCGAGAATCGTTCTCGGCGCGCCCTATGTCAAGCTGCTGCCGCGCCTTGCGGGGGCGAAGCCCCGCCCCTAGAATCCTCGCGATGGTCGCTGCACGCACCAGAGTCGTCGTCGTCAACCCAGCCGACGGCGGGTTCATCTACTGGCTGCTGAAGTTCTATCTCTTCGGCGCGATCACCCTCGGGTTGCTCGCCCTGGCCTCGCTGCCCGCGATCTACATCGCCGTGGCGGCCCGCGCCCCCGAAGCGCCAGACCTGGCTCGCTACGCAGACCAAGCCGGGCTGCCCTCCCGGATCAGCACCGCGGATGGGATGGTCCTGACCGAGCTCGCCAAGGAGCAGCGTCAACTCGTCTCCATACGCCACATCCCGAGGCTTCTGATCAAGGCCTTCCTCGCCGCCGAGGATCGCGCCTTCTATCGCCACGGCGGCGTCGACGTGCGTGGGATCATCCGCGCTGCCTGGGCCAACCTACGCGCCGGCGCCGTGCGCCAGGGCGGCAGCACGATCACGCAACAGGTCGCCAAAGCACACCTATCTCCAGAGCGGACGATCCAGCGTAAGGCCTTCGAGCTCGTGCTGGCGCGCCGCATCGAGGCGACCCACCAGAAAGACCAGATCCTTGAGTATTACCTCAACCACGTGTTCTTTGGCAGCAACGCCTATGGCGTAAAGGCCGCCGCGGATGAGTACTTCGGCAAGCGCCTCGACCAGCTGACCCTCGGAGAGATGGCGCTCCTCGGCGGCCTCGTGCGAGCGCCCTCGCGTTACTCCCCAAGGCGCAGCCTCCAGCGGGCCACACGGCGCCGCGACCAGGTGCTCGAGGCGATGCACGCCGCCGGCTTCATCGACGCCAGCACGCTGGCCAAGGCCAAGGCCGAGCGCCTCGTGCTGCGGGGGCAGCGCGATCCCGACCCGCTGCGCCGCTACGCGCCCCACGTCACCGAGTGGGCCCGACGGCTGCTCGTCCGGCGCTATGGTCGGCAGCGCGTCTACCGCGCCGGGTGGACCGTCTCGACCACCGTCGATCTCACGCTGCAAAAGCGCGCCCGTCACCATGCCACGGCCTCGGTAGAGGCGCTCGACAAGCGCCAAGGCTGGCGCGGACCGGTGGGGAGGCTCCGCACCCGCAAGCAACGCAAGCGCGCCTTGAAGCGGATCGAGGCGCTCTACGGGCCCTTGACGACCCTTCGCCACGATTTCCCCTATCTCGCCGTGGTCGACCGCGTCACACCCTCCCGAGCCAAGGCGCGGATCGGCAAGCGCACGATCGAGATCCCGCTGGCGCTGGCCACGTGGGCTCATCGCTACTCGCGCACCAACGCAAAAAACAAGCTCACCGTCGGCTCGATGACAAAGGTCCTCACCCCCGGCGACCTGATCTGGGTCGTCTCGCCGAAGACCTGGATGCGTCGCAAGAGCTGGGGCAGCACCACAGACCGCGAACCGATCATGGCGCTCGATCAGCGCCCGCGGGTGGAGGGGGTGCTCTACACCTACGATCACCAGAGCGGCTATGTGCTGGCGATGATCGGCGGCCTCGACTACGACCGCAGCACGTTCAACCGCGCCGTGCAGGCCTGCCGCCAGCCTGGCAGCACCTATAAGCCGATCTACTACTCGCTGGCGCTGAACGACGACAAGCACTCGATGGGCATGATCCTGCAAGATCGCCCCTACCAGCCCGAGCCGGGCGAGGCGTGGAACCCAAAGAACGTCCACGGGACCCTCGACGGCAAGGTCACGATGCATTTCTCGCTGGTCAAGTCGCTCAACCTGCCCTCAATTCAGCTGCTTCATAGCGCCGGCGGCTGCGTGCGCGACAAGCGGCGACGCTGTCGCTATCCCAAGGCTGCCGCCTGGGCTCGGCGCCTCGGCTTCACCACCCGGATCCACCCCGACAAGGCGCTCGCGCTCGGCGCCAGCTGCGTCCACACCGACGAGCTAACCCGGGCCTTCGCCACCTTCGCTCGAGGCGGCACCCAGCGAGATCCGATCTACATCCGTCAGATCCGCGACCGTCACGGCCGACTGGTCGAAGACCACACCATCCCGCAAGACCCGCTGCTCTCGGAGGACGACCGCCTCGACCGGCTCTGGGCCACCTCGAAGCGGAAGGACAAGCGCGTGATCGACGAGCGGACGGCGTTTCTGATGACCAAGCTGCTCCGTGACAGCGTGCTCTACGGCATCTCCGCTCGTTGCCAGATCGTCCCCGTGCCCACGGGCGGCAAGGGGGGCACCAGCAGCCGCACGATGGACCTCTGGTTCGTCGGCTTTACCTCCCAATGGGCCACCACGGCGTGGGTCGGCGACGACTCCTATCGGCGGATGCTCGGCGAGAAGGAGGCCAGCTATACGGCCGCGATCCCGATGTGGGCCAACTTCATGCGAGAGGTGGTGGGCGGCACCTTGCGCGGAAGCAAGGCCTCCGGCCGCCCTCACGGTGAGCTGCCGATGCAGCGCCCCAAAGGGCTGCGCTCGACGGTGATCGACTTCCAGACCGGGGGCGCGCCCAGGGCAGGGCAGCGCACGGTCCGCATCTTCTATCGACCGGGGAGCTACACGCCACCCGAGGCGGGCGGCGCCAAGGCGAAGCCAGGCCCCTGACCGCACGCGGCCCCGAGGCTCGCGTGCGTGGCAACCAACGACACCCGCCGTGATTCAGCTCCTAGAGCGCTGACCAACTTACCTCCCGTCGCTGCGCTGGTCTGCGAAATCACAGCGGTTGTTGCTCGTCGGTTGCTTGCTACCAGCAGGCGCCCTCCT
>PDWJ01002528.1_pt1 | contig 19317 bp, 15 predicted proteins | sample 1430881 | NCBI WGS metagenome assembly PDWJ01 (sample SAMN01162460, study PRJNA174530) | Oral metagenome, whole genome shotgun sequencing project. | biome: Marine environment; feature: Marine mammal; material: Swab sample of the gingival sulcus; isolation source: swab sample of gingival sulcus...
CTTGGAATTATGACGATGCCATTACGGATTTGGTGGTTTGGGCGCAGGCTTATTATCCTGAGCTGGCACAGCAGCTATATCAGGAAACGGGAATTGATCCAGAGTTTTACCCCACCGGCTTGTATATGCTGGACTCTGCAGAACACAATAAAGCACTTGCCTGGGCACAGCGAACCCAGGCTGATTTAGTCAATGTGGACATAGCCGATGTGTATCACAAAGCGCCGCAGCTTGGCTCGGGATTTCATCAGGCGTTGGCAATGCCGACAGTAGGTAATATCAGAAACCCGCGTTTATTGCAGGCATTAATTGCCAGCCTGAAACGTAGTCCTCGGTTTCGATTACTGCCCGATGAATCCGTTCAATCTATAGAGCTTAATGGTCATCACCTGGTGGGCGTAAGAACCGCCCAGCAGGTGTATCAGGCCGATAAAGTGTTAGTCGCCGCCGGTGCCTGGTCGCCGTTATTGGTTGAATCCTGCCATATCCCGTTGGCGATTGAGCCTGTCAGGGGGGAAATGCTGATATTTGAGCCTTGCCCTGGTTTGCTGACCACCATGGTGTTGCACGATGGAAAATACTTAATACCAAGAAAAGATGGCCGTATTGTGGTGGGCAGTACCACCGAGCAGGAGGGTTATCATAAAATAACTACCGAAGCCGGCTATCGAACTTTGCTGGCAGCGGCCCATCGGTTGTTACCCAGGCTTGAAACAATGGCTATTGAAAAACATTGGGCGGGTTTAAGGCCCGGTGCGCCGGCAGGCTTGCCTTATATGGGAGAGTCCCAGGATATCAGTGGATTGTTTGTGTGCGCTGGGCATTATCGAAATGGCCTGGTGACTGCGCCGGCATCGGCTCGTTTAATGGCAGATCTGATATTAAATCGACCATCAGTGATTGCTGCTGAACCGTTCAGGCTAGACAGACCAAGAATTAACGCAGAAATGTTTTAGCTGTCTTCGTCTTTATCTAAATCCAGTTTTTTCAGACGGTAGCGTAGCGATCTAAAACTCATCCCCAGCTTTTTGGCTGCCGCTGTTCTGTTCCAGCGGGTATCATCCAGCGCTTTTAAAATTGCCTGCTTTTCAATATCGGTGAGATAGTCTTCCAGAGAATCACCGATGTTAAATTCCGCTGCAAGGTCGCCACTGGTGGCACCTTGTTGATGGGTGATGGCTTCGCCTTCGCCCCCCGTTGGCAGAAGCAGGTGCTCTGGTAAAATAATATCGTCATCGCACAGGGTTACAGCCCGTTCTAAAATATTTTCCAGCTCCCGTACGTTGCCCGGAAAAGAATAGCCTTGCAAAGCGTTGCAGGCTTCTTTACTTAGAACCGGCATTTCCATTTGCCACTCGTCGGCTAATACCTGCAAGGTGTGTTTGGCCAGTACAAGAATGTCTTCCGGGCGTTCTCTTAAAGGCGGCACCGTAATTTGAATAACATTAATACGGTAGAATAAATCCTGTCGGAAATCGCCTTTTTCCACCAGTGCTGCCAGGTCTTTATGAGTGGCGCTCAGGATGCGGATATCTGTGGGTATTTCTTTTTGGGTGCCCACCGGGCGAACTGCTTTTTCCTGTACGGCACGTAGCAGTTTTACCTGCATGTGAATGGGCAGGTCTGCCACTTCATCTAAAAACAAAGTGCCGCCTTTTGCGGTTAAAAACAGCCCTTCTTTATCTTCATAGGCACCGGTAAAACTGCCTTTCTTATGGCCGAAAAATTCACTTTCCATTAGCTCATCGGGAATAGCACCACAGTTTACCGGTACAAAAGGGCCGTCGGCGCGGGGGCCTAACTCATGGATCTGCCTGGCAACCAGCTCCTTACCGCTACCGCTTTCTCCCAGGATATAAACCGGTGCCTGACTTCTGGCCAGTTTGCCAATCTGCTTCAGGAGCTTTTGAATAGCGCTGGAAGTGCCCAGTATGGGTGAGTCGCTATCCACCGTAACCGGTATTTCCGGCGCTTCTTTTTTAAGCTTAAGCGCCGTATTTACAAGATCCCTGAGGCGTTGCAGGTCAACCGGCTTGGAAACAAAGTCGAACGCGCCGGCTTTAAGTGCCGACACTGCAGTTTCCATACTGCCATAGGCGGTTAACATGGCCACAGGTGTTTGCGGGTAATTGCCGTTAATGAATTTAACCATTTCGATGCCGTTACCATCCGGCAGGTTCATATCGGTAATGCAAAGATCGAATGTTTTGCTGGTTAAAAGTTGTGAAGCCTGCGTTAAATTCTCGGCGGTTTCGGTTTCGATATCCATGCGGGATAAAGTGAGCTGTAGCAACTCTCTGATATCGGGTTCGTCATCAATAATCAGTGCTTGATAGGCGGCCATAATTTTTTGGTTTCGCTGTGTGTTTGCTGCTAAATAGCAATGTTTTTATTCGGGTGCGCAAAAGTAATGCGCAAACAAGCCCCTTGATCAGTTGGTATTAAGTCTAATCTTGCCTGGTTGGATTCACAAAGTTCTTTTGCAATATACAGCCCCAAACCTGTTCCGGTTTTGTCGGTCGTATAGAAAGGTTCAAACACTTTGTCGAAGTCTTCTTCTGGTATTCCCTCGCCCTGGTCGATAACTTCCAAGTAAGGGCGTTCAGATTCTAACTCAATGCCCACCACCAGCAGCGCCTGCTGTTTGCCGGTTTTTTTCTTGCTGTAGCGCAGGCCGTTCAGTAACAAATTACTGACTACCTGATGAATCTGATTGGGGTCTACCTTAAATGCAATATCGTCTCGTTCATATTCAAGCTTGATTTCTGCTGGTTCTGGTAAGGTAGTGGCAAAGTCCTCAAGAAATTCTTTGCACCAGTTAACAAGATTCAGACGTGTCGGCTCCGAGGGTTTGCGCCTTGACAGTTGCAACACGTTTTCGATCACTTTGTTCATGCGTACACAGTGCTGTTGAACTATTTCCGCCAGTCGAAGATCGGTTTTTACCAGATCGGGTGATTCCAGCAGGAGCTGTGCTGCATGGCTGATGGCTCCCAAAGGGTTACGGATTTCATGAGCAATACTGGCTGTAAGCCCGCCAAGAGAAGCAAGTTTTAACTGCTGGGCCTGTTGCGCCAGGCGCGTATTATCATCCACAAAGATCAAAGTATCAGAGGTATCATCAGTTTCGAGCGATGTAAAATTAACCGTTACCTCGGGGCCGTTACTGGCAGCCTTAAAAGGCTTTCTTATGGCCATATCTGTTTCGCGCCATTGATGCAGCTGCTGGTAAAGTTGTGAGGATACCCTTTCAATATTCAGGTTTTCCAAACCGGGCATACCAAACATTTTCCAGCCAGCTTCATTTATCAGCTTAATACCATCATGTTTATCAGCAACAATAATACCCGTACGCATACGCTGAATAATATGATGATTTAATTCTTCAAGTTCAGCGACTTCAATGGTTTTTTGTTTGGCCAGAGCTTCACTGGCTCTCAGCCTTGCAGAAATTTGTTGAGCGAACAACGATGTGGAGAAAAAAGCGGCGCCCAATAAACCTGCCTCAACAAATTCACTGCTGTTGAAATCACTTTTGGTAATGGCGATAAAAACCGATTGATAAAGCACTGCAACGCTGGCTATCGCGGCAAACAATGTGGCGATTTTTCCCTGTGCCAAAATACTTCCACCGGCAACGGCAATAATTAATAAAATGGTCAGGTTACTGGAGCTTGCGCCATTCGCATATTCAAGAATAGTAATGGCCAGAATATCAATAACAACGATAATGAAAACCTGGGCTTTGTGGCCACTGTGGTGTTCTGTTTTTTTAATGGTAAAAAAATTAAGCGAGCAAATTGCCAGGTAGGCACAAGTGGTTGCAAAATAAAGCCGGGAATCAGTGGCATTGTTTAAAGAAAGAAAAAATAAAGATAGCAAACTAATGGCAAGTAGCAGTCGGTAAACCAGGTAAACGCGCAGCGGCTGCCATTCAGTTGTAATAGAGGCTTTTTGGAGAGTTTCAGTTTTGTCAGCAAATACCATCCGGTTCACTCTTGATGGTTTGAGTGAGTATCATCTCCCGAAGCGTGATCCACTAAATACGCTTTTTTATGATCTTCACAACAAAAGTGCAAAGTCTGATACTGAATACTGTCATTCACAGGCAGATGAACACCGCACTTTGCACAGCGTTTCATTTCTGTCGTGGTGGGTTCTTGGGTGTTGTTTGTAGGTTGCAGCAGCCCGCCTTTCTGAATCTTTTTGAAAAGGCTATAGGCCAGTGCACCGATTATGATTAATAGAATGAACCTCAACATGCTTTTAAGCGCCCATCAGCAAATAATATAAATTAAACTTATTTAATTGTAACCGATACTGAGTAGGTCCGCAGGGCCAATCTTTGCTTCTTGGTCACATTTCGCGGAAAATACGCCGCGAAAATCCCGGTGAATACAAACCCGATGAATACGGAACGGCATATGCAACCACAGCAACAATTAAAAGTGACCCTGGCCCAGTTGAATTTTTTGGTGGGTGATATCGCAGGTAATACCCAAATGGTTATTGACGCTTCGGTGGAAGCGGCTCAACAGGGCTCCGATCTAATCATTTTTCCAGAGCTGACGCTGACGGGTTATCCGCCAGAAGATTTATTACTGCGCCCCAGTATTGAAACACGTATTGCCAGAGCCGTGGCACAGCTCAAGCAGCAGTTACCCAGCGAGTGCTATGTGTTGCTCGGTTACCCACTTATGAAAACCGGTAAGCTGTATAACGCCGCCGGGCTGTTCCATGATGGCAAACTGCTGGCAGAATATTGCAAGCAGGAATTGCCGAACTACCAGGTATTTGACGAGAAACGCTATTTCACTGCCGGTGACAAACCGTGTGTTGTAGATATTTGCGGTATTAACATGGCTGTCAGCATTTGTGAAGATATATGGCACCCGCAACCGATGGCTCAGGCCAGAGCAGCCGGTGCGCAGCTGATGCTTAATCTGAATGCCTCCCCTTATCACCTTGGAAAGGCCGTTGATCGCGAAGCATTGATTAAGCAGCGAGCTAAAGAAGGTGAAATGAGCATTCTTTATACGAATCTGTCTGGTGGTCAGGATGAGCTGGTGTTCGATGGGGCCTCTATGGTGGTCGACAGTCACGGGGAATTGCTTTTCAGGGCGCCCGAATTTGAAACCCAGTTATACCATTTAACGCTTAATCTGGAGCAGCAACAATCAGGCCTGTCGGTATCAATGAATACGCCGCAGGTAACCGCCCATCAGGATGCGCAGGCCAGTGTTTATAATGCGCTGGTGATGGGGGTGAGGGATTACATTAATAAAAACGGCTTTAAAGGTGCGGTGCTGGGGCTTTCCGGTGGAATTGATTCCGCCGTTACACTGGCGGTGGCGGTGGATGCCATTGGCCCGGAGCGTGTTGAGGCAGTAATGATGCCTTTCCGATATACCTCCAAGATGAGCCTCGAAGATGCTGAGGCGGAAGCGAAACGCTTAGGGGTTCGCTATAGCGTATTACCTATCGAGCCTGCCTATGAATCCTTTATGGGGGTGCTGAAAGATGAATTTAAAGGTACTCGACCGGATACGACTGAAGAAAATCTGCAAGCACGATGCCGAGGCGTCTTGCTGATGGCCATATCAAACAAAAAGGGTTATATCGTGCTCACCACTGGCAATAAAAGTGAAATGGCAGTGGGCTATTCCACGCTTTATGGCGATATGGCCGGTGGTTTTGATGTGCTCAAAGATGTGCCCAAAACGCTGGTGTATCAACTGGCCAACTATAGGAATCAGCTAACCCCGGAAAACCCGCCCATTCCGCAAAATGTGATTGATCGTCCGCCATCTGCGGAGCTGGCACCGGATCAAAAAGATCAGGATTCGTTGCCCGCTTATGATGAACTGGATCAGATATTGGAAATGTATGTTGAGCAGGATGTCAGCGCAGAAGATATTGTTCGTCAGGGGTTTGCCAGGGACGTGGTACACAAGGTGATTCGCCTGGTAGATTTGAATGAATACAAGCGCAGGCAGGCACCTGTGGGTGTGCGTATCAGCTCAAGAGGGTTTGGCCGCGATCGGCGTTACCCGATGACTTGCAGGTGGCCAGCGGGTGAATAACCGCTGGCTGCTGGCAGATAGAAAATGAACAGCCTGCTAGTTAAACAGGCCGAAGGTGATTACCGACAATAGTGATGTCTTGCCTCTGGAACCGGCTACATAATCCAGACTGCCATCTTTGTTCAGTTCTTTATAGTCTGGAAAATTAAAACGCAACACAGCAACAGATTTATCAGCTAATTCTGGCAGCTCAAGCTCCATATAAGCTTTAGCCTGTATGGCAAGGGCTTCCGCAAGGGCAGGGGTTTTATCAAAATGCTGAATGACATAAGCCGCGCGGTTTGCCGCTGCTACATAGGCACCGCGCTTCATGTAATAGTTGGCGGTTTTCAGCTGGTAAGCTGCCAGCAGGTTTCTTAAATAAATCATCCGTTGTTGGGCATCTTCAACATATTGGCTGTCAGGGAAGCGGTTGATCAGGCGATTGAAATCATCGAATGATTCTCTGGCAGGCCCCATGTCACGCTCGGAAAAGTCAGTGGGGATAAAGCGCTCTATCAAACCCCGGTCAACACTGTAGGAAGCCAGCCCCTTCATGTAATAGGCATAATCCAGGTTCGGATTATCAGGATGAAGCCGAATAAAACGTTCAGCAGTCACCGCGGCCGCTTCATAGTCAAGGGTTCTGTAATAGCAGTAAATCAACTCCAGTTGAGCCTGTTCGGCATAGCGCCCGAAAGGGTAACGGGATTCCAGCGATTGCAGGCGCTCCACTGCTTGTAGAAACTTATTGTTATCCATAGCAGACTGCGCTTCTTCATAATACTGACGCTCCGTTAATTGTTCGAACTGGGAATGTCCACCGGAGGTGCAGCCAATCAACGTATTGCCGGTGCCAACAAGAGCCGCCGTGAGCAGCAAAGTACGCAAAATATTAACCATTGGAATCATAATCGCTTTTCAGGTCTCAAAAAATCAGTGGGCTATTATAGCGACATTCCCGACGGATAACAGTTCCGCATGAGGGGCAAAACAGTTCCAGATGAAAAGGCATAACAGCTCCGCATGAGAAGTAAAACAGTTCCACATGAAATAAGCATGTTTTCCCGGAATAGAGTAAAATGGCGCATCACTGATTATCCCAGAAAGATGCTTCATGCCAGAAATTATTGACTTAAATGCCCTCGTGCCCGATGAGCAGGCAGGTAAACGCCTTGATCATATTGCCACCGGACTGTTTCCTGACTTTTCCCGCTCCCGGATTCAATCATGGATCAAAGATGGCCAGTTAACGGTCGATGGCCAGATTCGCAAGCCCAAAGAAAAGCTCATGGGTGGCGAAAAACTGGTGATCCACGCCCAGCTGGTGGAAGATCAAAGCTGGGAACCCGCTGCCATTGCGCTGGATATCGTGTATGAAGACGATGCTCTGCTGGTGGTCAACAAGCCCAATGGCCTGGTGGTGCACCCCGCAGCGGGCCATCGTGATAACACCCTGCTAAACGCCTTGCTGCACCATTGCCCATCCCTGGCGGGGCTGCCGCGGGCCGGTATCGTGCATCGTATCGACAAGGAAACCACCGGCCTGCTGATGGTTGCCAAAACCTTGCAGGCCCATGCGGCGCTAGTGGAACAGCTTCAGCAAAAATCGGTATTTCGCGAATACCAGGCCATTTGTTGCGGTGTGATGACCGGCGGCGGTATGGTGGACCAACCGATTGGACGCCACCCGACACAGCGCACTAAACAGGCGGTACATCATGCGGGAAAAAATGCCGTTACTCATTACCGGCTGATCGAAAAATTCAGAGCCCATACCCATATCCGGGTGCAGCTCGAAACCGGAAGAACCCATCAGATTCGTGTTCATATGGCCCATATTGGCTACCCGTTGCTGGGAGACCCAACCTACGGTGGCCGGTTAAGGTTGCCAAAAGGCGCATATCCGGCGCTTATTGAGGCGCTGAGAAGCTTCAAGCGCCAAGCACTTCATGCGTGGAAACTGGGTATTGAGCATCCAGTAACAGGGGAATACATGGAGTGGAGCAGTGAATTACCGGAGGATATGGCGCAAATGCTTAACGTGCTGCGGGAAGATCAGCAGGCATGAGCAACACCGGCCAGTTGCAATGGATAGAGCCCGACTGGCCAGCCCCGCAACAGGTGAAAGCCGTGGTGTCCACTCGGGCAGGCAACATCAGTACCCCACCCTATGATGGCTTTAATACCGCCGCTCACGTTGGCGCACCGCCGCAGCAGGTCGAGCAGTGCCGCAAGCTGTTTCAACAGCAGTTTCAAATCAAGACTGCACCCCAGTGGCTTGATCAGGTGCATGGGGTGAACGTGATCACCGCGCAGCCCGATGGCTTGGTGCGTCAGGCCGATGCCAGCTACACCGATCAGCCCGAGATTGTTTGTACCATCCACACCGCTGACTGTTTGCCGGTATTTTTCTGTGATCGGCAGGGCACGCAAGTGGCACTTGCCCATGCAGGCTGGCGCGGTCTGCTGTCAGGTATTCTCGAAAATACTCTGGCGCATTTTTCCTGTGCTGCCGCCGATATTATCTGCTGGCTTGGCCCGGCCATCAGTCAAAAACACTTTGAAGTGGGGGCGGAAGTTAAGTCTGCTTTCGCATCAAAGCAAGCGATTCCAGCGGGGGCATTTCAGCCCTCCGGGCGTGTCTCCAATGCCGGGAAACATTTTTATTGTGATCTCTACAGCCTTGCCCGACAACGACTGAATCAGGCGGGGGTCGAGCGGGTGCTGGGTGGTGAATTATGTACCTTCAGCGACCCCAGATTCTTTTCTTACCGGCGTCAATCCACCACTGGCAGAATCCTTTCTGCTATCTGGCTAACCGCTTGATGTTGGCCTGAATTAACCTCTGCTTCCTTGAATTTGGCGCAAACAGCCCCATTTAGTGAATAAGCTGAGAGCCGTTCAGGGCTCATAACGGAGGATAATTTATGCGTATTGATCGATTAACCAGCAAGTTGCAAATGGCACTGTCTGACGCTCAATCGGTGGCGGTTGGTCGAGACCATAGTGTGGTTGAGCCGGCCCATTTATTAATGGCAATGATTGATGATACCCAGGGTGTTGCCAAACCATTGTTAGCGCAGGCGGGTGTTAATGTCGGGCAGCTGAAAGATGAACTCACCGCCGCACTGATTAGAATGCCAACCGTTCAGAATCCTGACGGCAATGTCACCATGTCGAACGAAATGGTCAGAGTGCTTAATCTGGCAGATAAGCGATCCCAGCAAAGAAATGACCAGTATATTTCCAGCGAGGTTGTGATCGCTGCGATGGCAGACGATAAAGGCGCTGTCGGGCAGATATTGAAAAAACTGGGCGTCTCGAAAAGTGATATTGAATTGGCCATTGAAAAAATTACCGGGGGCGAAAAAGTGATGGATCAAAATGCAGAAGAAAACCGCCAGGCATTGGATAAATACACCGTTGATCTGACAACACGTGCAGAAGAAGCCAAGCTTGATCCGGTCATTGGCCGTGATGATGAAATCCGCCGTACCATTCAGGTGTTACAGCGTCGCACCAAAAATAATCCGGTGTTAATCGGTGAACCTGGCGTGGGTAAAACCGCCATTGTGGAAGGCCTGGCGCAACGCATTATTAATGGTGAAGTGCCGGAAGGGCTGAAAAACAAGCGCGTGTTATCTCTGGATATGGGTGCCTTGCTGGCCGGTGCTAAATACCGTGGTGAATTTGAAGAACGCTTGAAAGCCGTGCTTAACGAGCTGGCCAAGCAGGAAGGGAATATCATTCTTTTTATCGACGAACTGCACACCATGGTGGGGGCCGGTAAAAGTGATGGCGCGATGGACGCAGGCAACATGCTGAAACCGGCACTCGCCCGTGGTGAGCTGCATTGTGTGGGTGCAACCACATTGGATGAATATCGCCAATACATTGAAAAAGATGCAGCCCTGGAGCGCCGTTTCCAAAAAGTGCAGGTTGATGAACCATCGGTGGAAGATACCATTGCGATTCTCCGTGGTCTGAAAGAGCGTTACGAAGTTCACCACGGGGTAAATATCACCGACTCCGCCATTGTAGAAGCGGCGAAACTGTCGCATCGCTACATTACGGATCGCCAGTTACCGGATAAAGCGATTGACCTGGTAGATGAAGCCGCCAGCCGAATTCGCATGGAAATGGACTCTAAACCCGAAGAGCTTGATCGGTTGGAACGCCGCCTTATTCAGCAGAAAATGGAGCGCGAAGCCCTTAAAAAAGAGGAAGACGAAGCCTCTAAACAACGCCTGGATAAGCTCAATGAAGACATTGCTGGCGTAGAGCGTGAGTTTGCTGATCTGGAAGAAATCTGGAATGCAGAAAAAGCGGCATTGCAAGGTAGCCAGCAGATAAAAGCAGATCTGGAACAAGCCAGAATTGAAATGGAAAATGCCTGCCGCGCCGGTGATCTGGCAAAAATGTCAGAAGTGCAGTACGGCAAGATTCCACAACTGGAAAAGCAGTTGAACATGGCCGAACAGGCAGAAATGATGGAAATGAAGCTGCTGAGAAACAAAGTCACCGAGGAAGAAATCGCCGAGGTTGTTTCCAAATGGACCGGCATTCCAGTATCCAAAATGCTGGAAGGCGAGCGCGATAAATTACTGCGTATGGAAGATGCGTTGCATCAGCGTGTTATTGGTCAGCATGAAGCAGTGGTTGCGGTGGCCAATGCCGTGCGTCGTTCACGGGCAGGGCTTTCCGATCCCAACCGCCCTAATGGTTCTTTCCTTTTCCTCGGTCCCACAGGGGTTGGTAAAACCGAGCTTTGTAAAGCGTTGGCAGAATTTCTGTTCGATACCGAAGAAGCCATCATTCGGGTTGATATGTCCGAATTTATGGAAAAACATTCAGTGGCTCGCCTGGTTGGTGCTCCTCCGGGGTATGTAGGCTATGAAGAGGGTGGCTATCTTACCGAGCATGTGCGCCGCAAACCTTATTCAGTCGTGCTGCTGGATGAGGTCGAAAAGGCCCACCCCGATGTATTTAACATTCTGCTGCAAGTATTGGAAGATGGCCGCTTAACCGATGGCCAGGGGCGTACCGTTGATTTTCGCAATACCGTGCTGGTTATGACCTCCAATTTAGGGTCGGACATTATTCAAACCATGGCATCTGAAGAAAAGTACGAAGCGATGAAGAGCGCGGTAATGGATGTGGTCGGTGGCCACTTCAGACCCGAATTTATTAACCGGATCGACGAAGTAGTGGTTTTCCATCCATTGGGCAGCTCGCAAATCAAAGGCATTGCTGAAATTCAGCTGGCAAATCTGTCGCGCCGCCTGAAAGAGAAAGACCTTGCATTGGATTTGAGCGAAGAGGCGCTTACCAAGCTGGTGGAAGTGGGCTTCGACCCTGTTTATGGTGCCAGGCCCCTAAAACGAGCGATTCAACGATGGATTGAAAACCCGTTGGCGCAGGAAATTCTTTCCGGCAGATTCCTTCCCGGCGATACTATCAAAGGAGAAGTGAAGAGTGGCGATATCTGCTTTGAAAAGTAGATTTCTTGCGGCGTGGTAACGCCCGTGGACAGGCTCAAGAAACTAATCGACAAGTCAGGTACTATAGACTCCACGAGTGTTTAGCCAATTAAGGGGTGAAGGAATGACAGGGAATACCATTTTCGACACCTTATTGATAGCCGTGTTTGTCTGTGCTGCGCTTTCAGCTTTACTGTTGTTGCTTGTTGATGCCCCTTATGGGCGCCATCAACAAGCAGGCTGGGGGCCTAAAATAAACACGCGTGTTGGCTGGGTTCTAATGGAGTCACCAGCCAGTTTGTTGTTTTTTTTCTTTTATTTTTCTGGTGAAAATGCAGGAAGTACGGCTTGTATTGTCTTATTGGTTCTTTGGCAGTTGCATTACTTTCATCGCTCGTTTGTATATCCATTTCAGATTAAAGTTAAGCCGGGCGATAAAGTGCCATTGATTGTTATTCTGGCAGGCGCGCTTTATTGTGGTGTTAATGGATACTTAAACGGCTCTTACGTATCTACTTACGGTAGTCATTTGGCAGCGGGGTGGACGTCTGACCCAAGGTTTTGGATTGGTATTGTAATCTTTGGGTTTGGTTATTATCTGAATAAAAAATCCGATCAGATTCTTAGAAACCTCCGTAAAGATAAATCCGAAGGTTACAAAATTCCGTATGGCTTCGGGTTTCGATATGTCTCTATGCCCAATTATCTTGGTGAAATAATCACCTGGATTGGTTTCTCAATCGCCGCCTGGTCGCTTGCCGGAGTGTCTTTTGTTGTATTTACAATGGCAAACCTGATCCCCAGAGCACTTGCAAATCACAAGTGGTATCTGGAGACTTTTGAAGACTACCCGAAAGACCGGAAAGCTATTATTCCCGGTCTTTTATAGGCTCGTTGTCAGGCTTTTTGGCGAATAAACTGATACACAGTTAAAAGTAATACCCGGCATTTATATTGAAAAAGGTATTCCACTCGTTTGAAGATTGCCCTTCAGCAAAGCCATCTCTGCCTCCGCCGATATACAGCACGTTCTTGGCCATGAAAAAATCCATGTTGATCCAGATGCTGCCAATAGATATTCCCGCGCCCAGCGTATTGAGTACGGAGTCATTAAAACCACTACCGTCCTTTTCCAGCATACTGTAATCGTTGTATATCTTCAGGCTGTTTACTATTTCTGAGTTTATTGGAACGTCATAGCTTACGTTAAAGACATAAATATTACCTTTAGACGCTATTTGATAAGCATCAGCGAAAGCACCCACAAAGATAGAATCATCGCTTGTACCTGCAGGGTTCTCGGGGTTGAATTCATAACTGATGGCTTCAAACTGGGTATTGAATCGCCCAAAGTTTGCCTTGTGATGGATAGCAACTGCCCATTGGTCGCCATTTTTCTCAGTGTCTGCATTATATAACTGCCCGAACTGGCCGGAGAAGCCAAATTCCGAGTTGGCAAATTTGTATACTGAGCGAATATTCAACTGATTTGATTCTTCATTCTTAGAATTCGATGCGTTGACAACATCAAAAGAGTATCGTTTGTGGTTTCCTGCTGAATACTCGCTGCTGAAGAAGTAGGCTACCTGAATATCCCATTTGTCACTGGAATGTGAGTAGCTCAGCCCCATATCATAGTCATCGTTAAAGCCCAGATAATAAGGAATACCAAACCAGAAGTTATTTGATTCATAAGGCAAAATGCCGAAGGGTACTTTTATTAATCCGGCTTGAATCGAGCTGTTGTTATCCAGGTCACGCTCAACATACATGTGATGTACAGTATCTACAAATCCATACCAGCGATACTGAGCAGAAAATTTAATACCTTGTGCTTGCGTATCAACACCCAGTGTCATCATATTAAAAGTAGCATCGCCGCCTCTTTCTTTTTGGCCGTCATCAAAATCTTTCACGGAGTAGTTTAATCGAAAGGAGCCTGATATTTTTAAATTTTCCAGCGCTTCGACACGCGGTGTTAATGATCCCGATTGGTTGGCAAAGGCGTTAGATACAGCTACACATCCCAATAACAGAAAGGCGGTTGGGCGGGCAAAATTAAACATTGGATTATCCCCAAAATATAAAGAAAGACATGCCGGCAAGTGGCGTGAACCTATGCCGGAATGAAGGCTTATGTCTAAATTGCTTTTTAGTATTACATTTTGGGATAAGTCTTAGCTACAGTTCTTTTGAATATACTCTTCAGCTTCGTTGATTTTTTGCTGGCGTTCTTCCTCAGGCAGCACTTTGGGCTCCCCATTCTCATCGGTTATGCGAATCCGGGAGTGCTCCTGCATGGTCTTAAGGTTCTTTTGGTAAATTTCGCAGTTTTTTCGGGTAATCTCAGCGTTTCGTTTGCTGGTTTCGGCATCTTCTGCTGCGGGACTATTTTGTTGCATCGTCTGCTGCTGCAATTTGGCTCGGCGCTCTTCAAGCCGCTTCATCGCAGCCTCTTTGTCGCTGGAGGCTCCTGTTTTTACCTTGATGACTTCGCCTTCTCCAGATGCCGGGGGTTGAGCGGTGTAATGTGTGGTTCCATTTTCATCTACCCATTTGTAATATTTTGCTGCCAAAGTCTGCACTGAACCTGTACAGCAGGTGATAACGGTGATGATCTTAAGGGCACTGATAAAAAACTGTTTTTTCATGGAATCAATTAACCTTCTGGCTCGGTGATTGGCTGCCGGATATTTATAGGCTTTCTTAATAATATAGCTACTTGTTACAGGAAAACACAGTTATGGGGTTCTATTCCTTGAATGTGTTTGAATGCTTTCGTAGATTAAGCATGTATTCTTGTTAATTTAACCCTGTTTTACCCCTTTGTGACTATTGACAAAATACTAAATCGAAACAAAAATAACCGGCTCACCGAGGTGGGTGCAGAGTCCTTACCTAACCCCAAGGAGCTGCGCTAGGGCGAGTAATAAATTGAGTGTACACATTCCCCAAGCTCGCTACAGTCAAACATGTGTCCAAAGCGCATGTGGTAAAGTAAAGCACAAACACCGCTTTGCAAACCAGCTAGCAATAACCCACAGAACAGCTAAGATATTGATCTAGCAATATATTCACCGGTACTTAAACAATCAAATCATGCTTTTTTGCAGCAGTTACCGCTACTTTCAATGGGCGCGATAGGCAGCAAGTTCATGGTTAACCCGAGGTGTAAGAGTGGAATTATTATCAGGCGGAGAAATGCTCGTAAGAGCGTTAAAAGATGAAGGGGTTAAAACCGTATTCGGCTATCCCGGCGGTGCAGTATTGCATATCTATGATGCGTTGTTTCAGCAAAATGATATCCGCCATATACTGGTTCGTCACGAGCAAGCTGCTGCCCATATGGCCGATGGCTACGCCCGTGCAAAGGGTGAGCCGGGGGTTTGTCTGGCTACGTCAGGCCCTGGAGCGACCAATACTGTAACGGGCATTGCAACGGCTTATATGGATTCAATTCCTATGATCGTCATCACCGGTCAGGTGCAGTCTGATTGGATTGGCGATGATGCCTTCCAGGAAACCGATATCGTTGGTGTCACCCGGCCAATCGTAAAGCACAGCTTTATGGTCAAACGTACCGAGGATATTCCTGAAATCATCAAAAAAGCATTTCACATTGCGACAACTGGCCGCCCTGGCCCTGTATTGGTCGATATTCCAAAAGATTTAACCAATCCGGCGGACAAATTTGAATACAGCTACCCATCGAAAGTGAAAATGCGTTCCTATAGTGTGATTAACAAAGGTCATCCCGGGCAAATCAAAAAAGCCATCGACCTGTTGATGCAATCGAAGCGCCCTGTGGTGTACAGCGGTGGAGGCATCGTACTGGGTAAGTCGTCACACCTGTTAACTGAGTTGGTTAAGCAGCTGAACCTTCCTATTACCAATACCTTGATGGGGTTGGGGTCTTTCCCTGGTGATGACGAGCAGTTTTTAGGTATGTTAGGCATGCATGGAACCTATGAGGCCAACATGGCGATGCATCATGCTGATGTGATTATTGCGGTGGGTGCACGTTTTGATGATCGTGTTACCAACCATGCTAAAAAATTCTGTCCAAACGCCAAGATTGTTCATATTGATGTTGATCCGGCGTCGATTGCCAAAAATGTGCCTGTCGATATCCCCATCGTTGGTCCTGTGGATCAGGTATTAAAAGAAATGCTTGATCAGTTAAGTAAAACCACAGAAAAAATCGATGCTGATGCGCTGACAGCCTGGTGGAAGCAAATAGATGCATGGCGTGCTTATCATGGCCTGCGCTACGAAACCAAAGACAACATGCTGAAACCTCAAGGAGTGGTAGAAGAGCTGTGGCGCGTTACTAACGGTGATGCTATCGTCACTTCAGATGTTGGTCAGCACCAGATGTTTGCTGCGCAATATTACAAGTTTAAACGACCAAATCAGTGGATTAACTCTGGTGGTTTGGGAACAATGGGGTTCGGCTTGCCGGCAGCAATGGGGTGCTGTGTAGCGGACCCTGATGCGACTGTAGTGTGTGTGACCGGTGAAGGGAGTATCCAGATGTGTATTCAGGAACTGTCTACCTGTCTGCAATATGGTTTCCCGGTAAAAATTATTAATTTGAATAACCAATCGTTAGGTATGGTGCGACAGTGGCAAGACATGCAGTATCAGGGCCGTCACTCAAGCTCCACGTATGAAGAGTCGCTTCCTGATTTTATCAAGCTGGCCGAAGCTTATGGTCATGTAGGTATGAAAGTCACTGAGCCAGGTGAATTGACGGGTGCATTGGAAGAATGCTTCAAGCTGAAAGACCGGCTGGTGTTTATGGATATTTATGTTGACCCCACCGAGCATGTTTATCCAATGCAGATCAAAGACGGCTCAATGCGTGATATGTGGCTTAACAAAACGGAGCGAACCTAACAATGCGTCGAATTATCTCAATTTTGATGGAAAACGAGCCTGGTGCGCTGTCGCGTGTTGTTGGCCTGTTTTCACAAAGGGGTTATAACATTGAGTCTTTAACGGTTGCCCCAACGAACGATGAAACCTTATCCCGGCTGACATTGACCACCACAGGTAGCGAGCGAGTGATTGAGCAGATCACCAAACAGCTGAATAAGTTGGTCGAAGTCGTGAAGCTGGTTGATTTAACAGAAGGTACTCACATAGAGCGAGAGCTGATGTTGATCAAGCTTAAAGCGACTGGCGCCCAGCGAGCCGAGATTAAGCGGACTACGGATATCTTCCGTGGTCAAATCGTGGATGTAACCAGTGCGGTATATACCGTACAGCTCACAGGTACCAGCGGTAAGCTGGATGCCTTTATTGAATCTGTGGGTAACACTTCTATTTTAGAGGTGGCCCGTACAGGTGTCTCCGGTGTAGCGCGTGGCGACAAAGTGCTTTCCCTTTAGTGGTGGAAGCGAAATCAGGAATTTAATCTCTTAAAAGTAATAGAGGAAAACAAATGCAAGTTTATTACGATAAAGACTGTGACCTTTCGATCATCCAAAGTAAAAAAGTAACGATCATTGGTTACGGGTCTCAAGGCCATGCTCACGCCAACAACCTGAAAGATTCGGGTGTCGATGTAACGGTAGCGTTGCGCCCAGGTTCTTCTTCAGCCGCTAAAGCAGAAGCTAGTGGTTTAACCGTTAAGGCTGTTCCTGAAGCGGTAGCAGAAGCTGATGTTATTATGATTTTGACGCCAGATGAATTTCAGGCTCAATTATACCGGGAAGAAATCGAGCCAAACTTAAAGCAAGGCGCGACACTTGCGTTTGCTCACGGTTTTGCTATTCACTATAACCAGGTTGTACCTCGTGCTGATCTGGATGTCATCATGGTGGCGCCTAAAGCGCCTGGCCACACAGTGCGTTCTGAATTTGTTAAAGGTGGTGGCATTCCTGACCTTATCGCTATATTCCAGGATGCCTCGGGTAAAGCTAAAGATCTTGCACTGTCCTATGCCTCTGGTGTGGGTGGCGGCCGTACTGGAATTATCGAAACCACTTTTAAAGACGAAACAGAAACTGATCTGTTTGGTGAGCAGGCGGTGCTTTGTGGTGGTGCCGTTGAGCTGGTTAAAGCAGGCTTTGAAACTTTGACCGAAGCCGGTTATGCCCCTGAAATGGCATACTTTGAATGTCTGCATGAGTTAAAACTGATCGTAGATCTTATGTACGAAGGCGGTATTGCCAACATGAACTACTCTATCTCTAACAATGCAGAGTATGGGGAGTACGTGACAGGCCCAGAGGTTATTAATGATGAGTCGCGTGCCGCTATGCGTAATGCACTTAAGCGCATACAGGATGGTGAATACGCGAAAATGTTTATTTCGGAAGGTGCGACGAACTACCCAAGTATGACAGCATATCGTCGTAATAATGCAGCGCACCCTATTGAGCAGGTGGGCGAGCGTTTGCGAGCTATGATGCCTTGGATTCAAGACAACAAGATCATCGACAAATCTAAAAACTGATTGCTGTTGATGTGTTAGCTTGAAATAAAACGCGGCTCAGGCTTTGTCTGAGCCGCGTTTTTGTTAGACTGGATGTGAAAATAAAGGTAAGCCCTGAAGGAAATCATTATGCCTGACGACAATACAGCCTCCTCAGTGAATAACAAAGCTGGTGCAGTAAAAGCATCAACAGATAATGAAGCATCTTCTGTATCAACTGTCGAAGAGGGGGTAACCTTTGAAGTTGTTGAGGAAGAAGTTCGAGGTGGTAAAGCTGTCAGGCACAAGGGTGTTTATCTGCTGCCAAATCTTTTTACAACCGGGGCATTATTTTCGGGGTTTTATGCGATTGTTGCAGCAATTAATGGCTCGTTTGAACAGGCTGCCATAGCTGTTTTTGTATCTATGGTATTTGATGGTTTGGATGGTCGAGTTGCGCGCATGACCAATACGCAGAGTGCTTTTGGTGCTGAATATGACAGCCTTGCCGACTGTATTTCATTTGGAGCGGCTCCAGCATTAGTGTCTTATCTCTGGTCGCTTAATAACCTTGGTAAGGTTGGCTGGATGATAGGCTTTGTTTATATGGCCTGTGCAGCATTGCGCTTGGCGCGATTTAATGTAGAGCACGATACATCAGATAACCGCTATTTCACCGGTTTGCCAAGCCCGTCCGCTGCGGCGCTGGTTGCTGGAATGGTTTGGGCGGGTAGTGATTGGGGTGTATTGGGAGCTGATGCGGTTATTCTGGCGGCGCTTGTTACGTCGTACGCCGCAGTTATGATGGTCAGCAACGTCAAATTCAGTAGCTTCAAGGAGATCGATTTCCGGGGCAGAGTGCCTTTTGTTGCAATATTGATTGTGGTATTAGCAATAGCTATTGTGTTTAGTGATCCTTCCCGTGTGCTTCTGGGGGTGTTTTTGCTTTATTCTTTGTCTGGTCCGGTGGGCTTTCTGTTAAGAAAGCGTAAAGCCGGCTGATTTTTGTCAGCGCTAGGCTGTGCAGGCTAACTATTGCGGGCTTGGTAATCGTTGTTATGTTGTTATAAAAAACACTCGACATGTTATAAAATCTTCCATAAAATTGATTCCTTGGCTTGCACGTTGTTTTGGGTCAAGCTATAAATTAAGTTCTGCTTTGCTAATTTACTAAAAGTTATTGCTCTGTATTTTGTTAATAATGCATGAGTTGTTCTTTGTTTGGTTGTTGGTGAATGGTTGTGCTGCAGGCAAAAAGCAGTTAAATGTTTCAAAAAGATGAAGAAACTGATTGACGTTATTGATGGGCGCTTTATAATGCGCGTCCTCTTCACAGAGAAGGTGGTAGCGG